>OKRR01000002.1_pt1 | contig 225284 bp, 199 predicted proteins | sample 1601211 | NCBI WGS metagenome assembly OKRR01 (sample SAMEA3541525, study PRJEB24748) | human gut metagenome | biome: human gut; feature: human-associated habitat; material: faeces | place: China | collected 2012
AATTCTGCGAATTGCACAGGAGAGTATTTTCAGTGGGCTGAATAACCTTTCCGTAAATACTGTGATGGATGAAGAATACGACAGCTTTTTCGGGTTTACAGAGAAAGAAATAGAGAAACTGCTTGTGTATTACGGTATGTCAGAAAAAGAAAATGAGCTTAGAGACTGGTACGATGGATATTTATTCGGGAATGAAGAAATTTATAATCCATGGTCAGTGATCAATTATATCTCAAAAGGATGTATCCCACAGGCATACTGGGTAAACACAGGAAAAAATGAGATATTCGAAGAAATTATGAATGCTGCAACAGATGATGTTGTGGAAAAACTGTATACCTTATTACAAGGTGGGAGTGTCGTTGCAAGAATAGACCAGAATGTTGTATACAGATCGCTTGCAGAAGATCCTGCAAACATCTATAGCCTGTTGCTGGTTGCAGGATATCTGAAAACACAGAAAAGAGATTTGCAGGCAGACGGTTCCTACCTATGTGAGGTAACTATCCCAAATAAAGAGATCGCATCAGTTTATAAGAGTGAAATCCTGTCACATTTTTTGCAGACAGGTGTTATCACAAGAACTACTGCGAATAAAGTCGCAGAAAGCCTTTACGCAAATGACCATAAGAAATTACAAAGTGCAGTGGCGGAATATCTGGACAAATCCATAAGTTTTTTTGATGGTGGAGCAGAAGGATTTTATCATGGCCTAATGCTTGGATTGATAGCTTTGATGGACAATCAGTATAAGATTAAATCGAACAGAGAATCAGGTGATGGAAGATATGATATATGCATGATTCCCAGAGAGAAACGATATCCGGGTATTCTTTTTGAATTAAAATGGGAAAAGAATCTGGAAGAAGAGAACCTTGACCTTCTGGCAGAGGAAGCATTGCAGCAGATTACTACATTAAAATATGATGCTGATATGCGAGAAGACGGAATAACAGATATCTTAAGGTTTGGCATTGCTTTTTCGGGGAAGAAAGTCAGGGTAAAGACAATACTATAAAGAATCAAAGAAGAAGCGCTGGTTTCGGCAAGTGCTGATACTGGCGTTTTTTTTGTTTGGGTGTTTTGGCGGAAAAATGAAAATATATATCTTTTTTTTGAAAGAATTTAGAAAACAAACCTAGTATATTTAAACTAGAAAAATAAGCGAGGTAAACGATCATGGCATTATTACAGGTGAATACTTTTTCACAGGCACTCAGCAGAATTATTACATTTCATATTATATTACCGAACGATGCACCACCGGAGATGCTGGCTGGTAATGCGTATTATGACAGACCGATGAAAACCTTATATCTTTTACATGGTTTTTCGGGAAGTACACAGGACTGGCTTACAGGAAGCTTAATTCAGGAGCTGGCTTTAAAATACAATCTTGCAGTTGTAATGCCGGCTGGTGAGAACAGTTTCTACTTAAACGGAAAAGGAACCGGACGTGGATACGAGACGTTTACAGCAGTAGAGCTTCCGGCATATTGCCAGAAGACATTCAAACTGTCAGATAAGCCGGAAGACAACTTTATCGGTGGATTGTCCATGGGTGGATTTGGAGCAATTCATACAGCATTAAAATATCCGGAATATTTCGGAAAAATGTTCGGTCTGTCTTCTGCACTTATTGTAAACGGAATCAAGGGAATGAAGCCGGGTACACACAACGATATTGCAGATTATGATTATTATGCACAGATCTTTGGTGATCTTGACCAGTTAGAAGAAAGCGAAAACAATCCAGAATATATTGTAAACGAGAGATTAAAGAAAGGCGAGAAGATCCAGCCGATTTTCATGGCTTGCGGATCTGAAGATTTCTTACTGAATGAAAATCATGAGTTCCGTGATTTCCTTTTGAAAAACAAAGTGGATCTTACATACAAAGAAAGCACAGGAATCCATGACTGGAAATTCTGGAACGAATACTTAGAACCGGCAATCGAATGGTTATTGGAATCAGACAGATAAAGGAGACGAATGTGAAGATGAAATCAATTGCAGAAATTACAAAAAACATGACAGACTGGCAGCCACCGGTAATACCGGAAGATATTGCACATGGTGATATGCCGGGAGACAAGGTCGATATCGGTGAAGGACATGTTCAGAAAGCAGACGTTATTTTTAAGGAATTGCTGCCAATGCTGGCGGAAGCTTCTGAAAAATCCGAGACCGGAAAAGTTGTGCTTACCGTTTGCGGAGGTTCCGGAGTTGGGAAATCAGAGATCGCTTCTTTATTATCTTTCTATTTAAAAGAGGCAGGAATTGGAAGCTACACCCTGTCCGGAGACAATTATCCACACAGAATCCCTGTATACAATGATGCAGAGCGTCTTCATACCTTTCGTGAGAGTGCGTTAAAAGGAATGGTAAAAGAAGGTACCTTTACAGCAGAACGTTTTGAAGTGATCCATGAATTCCAGAAAAACGGAGATGATGCCAATCCAAAACACACAGAGGAATATGACTGGTATGAGTCTTACTTAAGAAACGGAAAAGAAGGATTAAAAGGATACCTCGGAACAGACAAAGAGATCGGATTCGATGAAGTCGGGGAGATCGTAAAAGAGTTCAAGGCAGGCACTGATGAGATCTGGCTGAAACGCATGGGAAGAGAAGATACCGAATTATGGTATGAAAAAGTAGATTTCTCTAAGATCCAGGTTCTCGTGATCGAATGGACACACGGAAACAGCGATAATTATAAAGGTGTGGATATCCCTGTTTTATTGAACAGCACGCCACAGGAGACACTTGCACACAGAAGAGCGAGAAACAGGGACGGTGCAACAGACAGCCCATTTACCATGATGGTACTGGAATTAGAGCAGGCGATGTTAGAGCATCAGGCTCCAAAGGCAAAGATCATCATTTCAAAGAGCGGAGAGCTGTTAAGCTATGAAGAATACTGTAAGCAGATGGAGGAAGGAAGATAACCATGAATATCGGACCAATGTTAAACGCCTACCCGGACAGCATGGGCGGCACGTTAGATGATATCGCAGCATTTTTACAGAAACCGGAAATGAAGGATGTATTTTCTTCCTGTTATGTACTGCCAAGTCTGTTCCATACAGACTTAGACAGAGGGTTTTCTGTGATCGACTATTCTTTAAATAAAATGCTTGCATCCAGGGAAGCACTGGACAAATTAGAAGGACTTGGGATTGATTTAAAACTCGATTTTATCTTAAACCATGCATCGGTACTGTCAAAGCAGTTCCAGGATATCATAAAAAATGGTGATAAATCAGAATACCGTGATTTCTTCATCGACTGGAATAAGTTCTGGGAAGGCTGCGGGGAGATGACAGAGGATGGTTATATCCAGCCGGATCAGAAATATATCAAGGACATGTTTTTCCGTAAACCGGGATTACCAATCCTGATGGTAAGATTCCCGGATGGAAGGGATGTCCCATACTGGAATACCTTCTATCAGGAAGTGACCTACCGCATGGTAGATGCACAGGATCTGATGCAGGCGGCAGGCTTACAGTATACGGAAGCCGTGATGCTTGCGGAGGCATTAAACAAGCAGACAAAAGAAGGAAAGAAACCGGCGGAGATCCTATTGGCAGAGGAAAATCAGGAAGTGACCCGTTTTATGACTGACGGAGAAAAGAAAAAAGTCATCGATTATATGGAAGCAGGCAGACGATACTTAGGTCAGATGGATCTTAACATCAAATCTCCGCTTGTATGGGAGTTTTACGATAATACATTAAAGACATTAGCAGGGTATGGTGCGAAGATTGTTCGTCTGGATGCGTTTGCCTATGCTCCAAAGGAACCTGGTGAGAAGAATTTCCTAAATGAACCTGGAACGTGGGAGCTGCTTGAAAAAGTGCGCAAACTGGCTGACAAATACAATCTGACATTATTGCCGGAGATTCATGCAAGCTATGGTGAGAAAAATTATGAACAGATTGCAGAGAAAGGTTATATGACGTATGACTTTTTCCTTCCGGGGCTCATTATTGATGCGTTGGAGAGTGGTGATGGAAAGCACCTTTGTGACTGGGCAAAAGAATTAGTAGAAAAAGACATTCGTACCGTAAACATGTTAGGATGTCATGATGGAATCCCGCTTCTTGATTTAAAAGGTTTATTGTCAGAAGAACGTATCCAGAATCTGATCGATACGATTGTCGGAAGGGGCGGTTATGTCAAAGATCTTCATGGACAAAAGAACATGTATTATCAGGTAAATGCTACTTACTACAGTGCACTTGGGGAAGACGATGCAAAGATGCTGCTTGCGAGAACTTTGCAGCTTTTCATGCCGGGAAAACCACAGGTCTGGTATCTTGATCTTTTTGCAGGAAAGAATGATCATGAGGCTGTAAAACGTGCTGGAGCAGGCGGACATAAAGAAATCAATCGCACGAACCTTACAGCAGAGCAGATGGAAAAGGCATTAAAACAGCCAGTGGTGGCAAGACAGTTAGAGCTGCTGCATTTTAGAAATACTTGTCCTGCATTTGCTATGGACAGTAAGATTACCATTAATTCAGAAAAAAATAAGATAGAATTTATATGGGAGAATGACGGGTATCAGGCAAAACTTGCAGCGGATCTTGCATCCTTTGAATATGTAATCACAGAGTGCACACCGGACGGACAGACAAAAACATTGTAATTCCTAAAAATATAAATACTGTAATCTAATAGGTCTGCACAGCCATATGCAGACCTATTAACTTATAAGAGGCGAGGAGAAAAAAGCATGAATTATAATATGAATGAACAGAAACTTGGGTTTGACAGAGTTCTTCCATGGGAAGGACAGGTTCCGGCAATTGTAAAAGAAGGTAAGCGATATTTCCTTCAAATTGCAGCTCCGGAAGCCCAAAAAGTAACATTTACCATGAATGAAGAAGAATTTCCATGTGTCAGACAGGAAAAAGGAATCTGGAGATTAGAGTATACACTTCGGGTTGGAATTCAATATGTGCAGTTAAAAATTGATGATGTTGAGGTGGTGACACCATTACTTCCAATTACTTACGGCTACAGCCGTCCGTATAACTACGTGGCACTTGAGATGGAATCGGAAGATTTTTATCAGATCAAGGATGTGCCACATGGAAGTGTGCGCAGGGAATATTTTTTCTCGGAAGTAACCGGAGAGTGGGAGAGCTGTATTGTATACACACCATATTGCTATGAGAAAGAACAGGACAGAGAGTTTCCCGTTCTCTATCTTCAGCATGGTCATGGCGAAAATGAAGTTGGATGGACTGCTTCAGGAAAAGTCAACTTTATTCTGGATAATTTAATTACAGAAAAAAAAGCAGTTCCTATGGTCATTGTTATGAGTAACGGAATGGTTCAGACGATGGATGCGGACGGAAGAAGAATTGTTGACTTCAAGTTATTGGAAAAACAGCTTATAGGGGAAATTATCCCTTATGTAGAAAAGAAATTCCGTGTTGGTAAAACAAAAAAAATGCGCGCGATGGCAGGTCTGTCTATGGGATCGCTTCAGACAAGTATTATAGGATTAATGCATCCGGAATATTTTAGCTCATTAGGGATTTTTAGCGGTTTTGTGTCCGATATAATTCAGGGAAGTCCACTTGATATGGTTGATCGGAGAGCAAGTGAGAATGAACATATGAAGATTCTGGATGATGCAGAGGCATTTAATAAGAAGTTTGATGTTTATTTTCGAGCAATGGGTGACAAGGACCCATTCTGGGAACATTTCGAGCATGACGATCAGATCCTTTCGGAGAAGGGAATTAATCAGATTCGAAAAGTGTATCAGGGGACACATGACTGGAATGTATGGCGCAGGTGTATCTATGACTTTGCGCAGCTTATTTTTAAATAAAACACGTTTGTATGAAGAAATAAGTGAAAATAGCAGGACAGCATAATCATATAAAAATTGGAGGATGAGAATAATGGCTTTTTTGCAATTAGATTATAAATCAGAAGCATTAATGCGTGGAGTGAATGTGAAAGTAATCCTGCCGTCGGATGGGATGGCTGAAAAATGGGAGCCACCATATAAAACCTTATATTTGTTGCCGGGTTACAGCGCAACAGCGACAGAACTAATCACTTATCTCGGACTTAGAGGACAATCTGAACTGAAGGGGATTGCGATTGTCCTGCCGGATGGAGAGAATTTGTTTTATCAGGATATGCCAGACCGCATGACGTTTTACAGTACTTATGTGGGGAAAGAATTAGTGGAAGTGACCAGAAAATTACTACCTTTGTCTACAAAGAGAGAGGATACGTTTATTGGTGGAATTTCCATGGGTGGTTATGGAGCTTTGTATAATGGCTTTAAGTACCGGGATACTTTTTCTAAGGTGGTGGCATTTTCGCCGGCCTCTGATGCGTATATGCTTTTGGCAGAAGCGAATGCACCAGGTTTTTCCAAAGAGCAGTTCTGTGGAATTTTCGGAAACAAAGAGGCTTACTATGGAAGCGAATGCGACATGTGCACACAATGGACAAGAAAAGATGTGGATAATAGACCGGAATTGTTTTTGTGTTGTGGAAAAGAAGATCGGGCAGTATACAAAGCTGTCGAAAAATTAGAAAACGCATTACAGAAAGAACGCATTCCTCATATCTATAAAGAAGGACATGGAGATCATGAATTTTACTATTGGGAACAGATGTTAGATCCTGCATTTTCTTTTCTTGCGGGAATAAAAGAAGGAACAAAAGATAAATTACTGATTCCGGGTTGATAAAACGAAGATTGCAGATGGAAGAATAGAAAAGAGAAGAAGTTGACAGCAGAGGAAACGGAGCGTGTTATATGAATTATAATGTTGAAAAATTAAATGATAACACATGGTTTATTGAAGAATATGATGAAACAGCGAGTGCTTATATGTACCTTCTGACAGGAAAAAACAAGGCGCTTTTGATTGATACCGGGTTTGGAACGATTCCGCTAAGAAAAATCTGTGAAGAGCTGACAGGCTTACCGATTGTGGTGGCACTGACGCATGGTCATGTGGATCATATTGGGGGAACCGGGGCATTTGATGAAGTATGGCTTGAGAAAGCGGATAAGGAATTATATGCAGCACATAGTAGGGATGAAGTACGACGTATTTTTACGCAGGATAAGCTTTTGCCAGTAAAAGAAACATGCAAGTATTATGATGATGAAATGACTTTTGAACTTGGGGATAGAACTGTCCGTGTGATAAAGACACCAGGACATTCTATTGGCTCTATCTGTTTTCTGGATGAGAAAAACAGATGGATGTTCACAGGGGATACCTGCTGTAAGGCTCATGTGCTCCTGCAGATGGAATATGCGGCAACGATGGAAGCATATAGGGATTCATTACAAAAGTTGATTGATCTGGAAACATTTTATGATATTACATGGCCGGGACATCATAGTAAACCGGTGGAAAAACAGGTGATTCACGATTTCCTGACAGCAGTTGATGGAATACTGGATGGTACAATGAAAGGCGTCAGTATGGAACTTCCTATGGGGAAAGCGAGGTTACTAGAATACAAAGAAATAGGAATTGAGTATTAGGCAAAAAATAAAATAGATTTACTTTTTTCATGGATTCAGTGTATCATAGGAGTAGAACATTCTTAGCGATTTTATTATGGATAGGAGCATTTCATGGCAAAAAAATTTTGCGTTACCGGAACCTGTATTCCAGAAAAAAATTATATGGTAGATATTAGTGAGCGTGTGGATTACATGATCAGCGAGTATATTGAAAATGGAAAATATTTTACTGTTAATCGTGCCAGACAATATGGAAAAACGACAACATTATATTTGCTGGAGCGTAAATTGAAGGAGGACTATATTGTTCTGAGCCTTAGTTTTGAAGCGGCAGATGAATATTTTCAATCGCTGGCAAGTCTGGCAGAAGGACTTGTGCTGGATATCGGAGATTGTCTTCGTGCACAGAATGTTGAAAAAGAAATTCTGGATAAATGGAATCAGCCGTTATCAGAAAAATTTCCAATGAGATCTCTAGGCGAAAAAATATCGTATTTATGTGAAGATTGTGAGAAAAGAATCGTTTTAATGATTGATGAAGTGGACAAAAGTTCAGATAATCAGATATTTTTATCATTTCTTGGACTGCTCCGTGAAAAATATTTAAAATGCCAGCAGGGAAAAGACAAGACCTTCCAGTCTGTGATTCTTGCAGGTGTGTATGATGTGAAAACTCTGAAATTAAAGCTGCATCCGGGTGAGGAGACAAAGTATAACAGTCCGTGGAATATTGCTGTGGATTTTCATGCGGATATGAGTTTCTCGGAAAAGAAGATAGAGGGCATGCTGGAAGAGTATGAGCATGATTATAAGACAAATATGGATATCGGTGGGATAAGTCACATTCTGTATGAATATACATCGGGTTATCCATATCTGGTTTCAAAGCTATGTCAGCTTGTGGACGAAAGAGTTGTCGGGACAGAAGGTTTCCCGGATAAAACACGGGCATGGACAAGAGAAGGGATTCTTGCAGCAATAAAATTATTACTGAAAGAACCAAATGCCTTGTTTGACGATATGACTAAAAAGCTTCTGGATTATCCGGAATTAAAGCAGATGATCCAGAACATGTTATTTGACGGAATTGCATATCCGTTCAAGAGAGAAAATCCGGTAATGGAACTGGGAGTTACCTTCGGATTCCTTAAGGAAAAGGATGGATTGGTGGTCGTTGCAAACCGCATTTTTGAGATACAGATGTATGATCTGCTGCTATCACAGATGGCAGTAGAAAGTAAACTGTATGCCGAGGCACAGGAAAATCGAAATCAGTTTATTGAAAATGGAATGCTTCAGATGGATTTGGTCATGAAAAAATTTTGTGAGTATTTTTCCGAAATCTATTCTGATAATGAAAAAAAATTTGTAGAAGAAAATGGACGTAAACTTTTTCTGCTTTATCTGAAACCGATCATCAATGGAACTGGAAATTATTATATTGAAGCGAGAACAAGAGACAATCAGAGGACAGATGTAATTGTAGACTACAGAGGAGTGCAGTTTGTCATTGAAATGAAAATCTGGCGTGGAGAAGAATATAATACGAGAGGTGAGCAGCAGCTCTTTGAATATCTGGATTTCTATAAAAGTGACAGAGGATATCTGCTGAGTTTTAATTTTAATAAAAACAAGCAGACAGGTGTGAAGGAAATCGATTATAAAGGGAAAAAGATTTTAGAAGTAGTAGTTTAAAAAGGATTTTATATGGATATCAAAGACTGTATTATATATGAAAAAACAATTCCTGCGCACCCGGCAGTGTACGACGATTTTCCGGAAAATCTTCTGCCGGAGCTTGGGGATTATCTGAAAGAACATGGGATTGAGAAGTTATACTGTCATCAGGTAGAAATGTTTGAAAAAGTCACTTCCGGAAAGAATGTCGTCATCACTACCTCGACAGCAAGCGGCAAGACGTTAAGCTTTCTGTTCCCGGTTTTGCAGGATATCTTAAAAAATCCGCAGACGAGAGCTATTTTTATCTATCCGACTAAGGCGCTGGCGGCAGATCAGTATCGTGCGATCAAGCCTTATCTGGAATATTTTGGAAAAGACCGCATTGCAGCGGGTGTATACGACGGAGATACGCCGGTCGCAGAGCGAACGAGAATCCGGCAGAGTGCCAACATCATATTGACAAACCCGGAAATGGTAAATGGAGCGTTTCTGCCAAATCATAGCAAGTATGGGTTTGATTTTATTTTTTCCAATTTAAAATACATTGTGATTGATGAGCTGCACACCTATCGCGGAGCGTTTGGCTCGCATCTGGCAAATGTGTTCCGCAGACTTTCGCGGGTATGCCGGTATTATCATTCCAATCCGCAGTTTTTGTGCAGTTCGGCAACGATCGCAAATCCTGTGGAGCTTGCAACCGAAATCTGTGGAAAGCAGTTTGAACTTGTGGATAAAGACGGCTCGCCTTCGGCAGAGCGTGGATATTATCTGATCCAGCCACCAAAGATTATGGGCAAGGATGATAATTATTATGGTCAGGTGCGTATTACGACAGTGGCGGCAGAACTTTTGCCGGAACTTATGGATGAGGGGAAGAACTTCATTGCTTTTACAAAATCAAGAAAAAATGTCGAAATCGTTTTAAAGGAGACACGTGATCATCTAGAGGCAGAGGGATTCCTTGGAACGCATAAGGCAGAAGAAGTGTCCGGCTACCGTGGCGGTTACACACCGGTCGAACGAAAACAGATTGAAAATCAGATGATCTCCGGAGAACTGATGGGACTTGTCTCCACGAACGCGCTGGAACTTGGAATTGATATTGGAAAAATCAGTACCACCGTTTTAGTTGGCTATCCCGGTACCAGAGCATCGTTTTGGCAGCAGACAGGGCGCGCAGGGAGAAGTGGAAAAAAGAGCAGCAATTACCTGATTCTGGACAATCAGCCGTTTGATCAGTATATTGCGTTAGAACCGGACTGGCTGTTTGAGGGCAGCAGCGAAAATGCAGTGATCGATAAGAATAATCTGATCATTGAACTGGCGCATATCCGGGCAGCGGCGGCAGAGATACCGCTGACGTTAGATGATATTTCTTTGTTCCCGGATCTTGGAGAAGCAATCCCGGTATTGCTCCGGGCAGAGGAACTTTCCAGTTACAATGGCAAATTTGCATGGTCTGGCGGAGAATTTCCGGCAGGTGATTTTTCCATGCGCAATATTGATGAAAAACGCTACAAACTTTTACATAAGGACAGTGGCAAAGAGATTACAGAAATGGATGAAAGCCAGGCATTCCGCGAACTTCATGACGGTGCGGTCTATATGCATGACGGGGTGGCTTATCAGGTGACAAAGCTTGATCTTGAAAGCAGGACTGCTTATGCAGTGCCTTTCAATGGAAATTATTACACAGTCGCAGCAGGGGAAGCGAATGTGAAGATTATCCACGAGAGTAAGAACAAACCGCTGGCCCGCACGGAACTTCATTTTGGAGATGTCAATGTCAGTGACTATGTTTACATGTTTAAGAAAATGCAGTTCCACAACCACCAGAATCTCGGATATGAGCAGCTTCCGAAAGCACTTTCCAAGGATTATGACACGGAGAGTACCTGGATGCGCGTGCCGGAGAATGTAGTGAAGGTTTACCGTGGGCTGATTCAGGTGAACGAGAATACAAAACAGGTATGCAGCAATTATTATGAGGGTGTCTGTTTTGCCCTGAAAAATGCAGCCAGAATGGTGACGATGACAGAGCAGGAGGACATTGGTGTTGTGACTTCAAACAATGCGCTGGAGCTTGCATTTGACACCAGTTCGGATGTGGATATTTATTTTTACGATAAATATGTTGGTGGACTTGGTTTTTCTGAAAAAATATATGACAAAATGGACGATATCATCCATAATGCAGTGAAGCTTGTAAAAGGATGTGGCTGCAAAGACGGCTGCGCAGCCTGTGTGGGTGATCACAGACTTGACAAGCAAATGGTACTTTTTGGCTTAGAAAATCTGCTTGAACACTGGGATGTCCCGATAGATGTAAAAGTGGCAGAGTATGCACCGTCCACCTTCCGCAGAAAAGAGTTTTCTTTTGAAAAATTAGAGGAGCAGTGGCAGGAATTTTGTAAAAAAATCAGTGAAAACGGAGAGAGCTTTGCAGCTTTTTTACAGACAGTTCCGTCGGTGGAGATAAGGGACCGGATGCTTATTTTAAAATTAGCCAGCTCTTTTTACGCAGACTGGGTAATGGAGCCTGAAAACCGGAAAAGCCTTGCCAATATCATCAGTTATTATGCAGATGTACCGGCTGGTTTCCAGATTCAGGTGGCGTTATCTGAGGATGCAAAGGGACCGGACCGGGAGGCGATGGAGAAGATGCAGAGGAGATATGAGTCAAAGTTCTAGCATGTTGGAAGGATGGCTGCTATTTACCATACTGGGGATAGAACATTTGGAATATCAGCTCATACACGCAAAAATAGAGATCGATCATCAGATCAATGCGAAACCGGGAACCTCGCATTATGATTTTTGCGTGAAAAATGGATGGCAGGAGTATATAGATACAATGCTTGCTGTTGATTTCCTGATATTAAACAGAGACCGGCATGGAGCGAATATTGAAGTACTTCGGAATGCACGAAAACGTTCTTTAAGAATTGCCCCTCTTTTTGATCATGGACTTTCATTGTTATGTTCCTGTTATAGTGAGGAGCAGATAAAAAAATTTGACATCATGGAAGATAAGCCATGCCAGAATTTTATCGGCAGCAGATTGACGTTAGAAAATTTAAACTTAATACAAAATAAAGCATCTATTTTTAAAAATCGTCTGACGGAAAATGATAGGGGCATTATTTTTAAAGATTTACAGAATACATTATCAGCAGAGCATATGGATAAAATATGGGAAATGATAGATACGAGGTGGCGTTATCCAAAGGAGAATGCTCACAGGACAGTTGTTATATAAAAGAGATCACGTATGACGAAATCCCGGAAGAAATCCGCACAAGAAGTGAGGATAATACGGAAGAAGCGTGCGAAATGTTACAGTGTTCGAAACAGAACCTGACCTATTTAATAAAAACTGGGAAAATAGAGCCAATCAGACAGGAATCCAGAGAAAATATGTTTTACAAAGGAAACATTGAGAAAATCAAATGGGGATAATTATGAAAACAAGAGAAGAAGCATTAAATTATGGCTTATCATTTCAAGACACATATACAGAGACACCTTTTCATGATCCAAACTGGCAGTTAGTCCGTGTGCGCGGAAGCAAAAAGGCATTTTTATGGACATATGAAAAGGACGGCTATATCAATCTGAACGTGAAAGTCCGCCCGGAGTGGAGAGACTTCTGGCGTGACACTTATGCGTCTGTGATTCCGGGGTATCATCAGAATAAGGAACACTGGAACACGATCATTTTAGACGGAACGATTCCGGAGAAAGAGATAAAGCAAATGATCGCAGAAAGCTATGATTTGATCACGGACAGTCCGACAAAGCGCATCTATGAAGCGGTGAAGACGATCCCGCGTGGAAAAGTAGCTACTTATGGAAAAGTGGCAGAACTTGCCGGAAATCCGAGAATGTCAAGAGCCGTCGGCAATGCCCTGCATCATAACCCAGACCCGGAGCATATACCGTGCTACCGCGTGGTCAATTCCAAGGGGGAACTTGCAGGGGCATTTGCCTTTGGCGGGGAACATGTGCAGGAAGAACTGTTAAAAGCAGACGGGATTGAAGTGGTGGATGGTAAAGTAGATCTGCTGAAGTACGGCTATAGAGGCGGAAGATGATAGAAATCTATCGAATTGAAAATTAAAAATCAGTCGGACTGAAAATAGAAAAACAATCGGATTGGAATTGAAAAATTAATCGAACTGCGGATCGGAAATCTATAAGATTGAATACAAAAAATGCAAGAAAAACAAGGAGCAACATTGAATTATACAGAGCAGCTAGATCGCTTAAATGAATATCAGAAAGTAGCAGTGACAGACGGGAGCAACGCCTGTCTCGTGAATGCCAATGTTGGGAGTGGCAAGACAACCGTTCTCATCACGAAAGTTATGTATCTGCATTATGAGAAAAAGATTCCGTATGAGCAGATGGTTGTGCTGACATTTACTAATAAAGCGGCAGATGAGATCAAGGAACGGCTGCTGGCATTAGAACCGGATATCCCGGAGGAGCAGCTCTGGGGATTTGGAACGTTCCACAGTGTGTGCCTTACGATGTTAAAGACAATGCTTCCGGTGGAAATGCTTGGTTACACAAAAGAGTTTCAGGTAATGGACCCGGACGAAGAACTGGAACTGGCAGAGCAGCTGATCACAGAGCATCAACTGAAAATCAAATATAAGAACCGTTTGAAAAAACGGTTAGAACAGAAAAACAGCAAATATCAGGACGATATCGACACACTGAAAATATTACTGAAAGAAGAAAAAAAGCGTCAGGACAAAATGACGTTTGACGAACTGTTAGAAAATACATGCAAATTACTGACACTTCAGAATGCCAATGGAGAAAAAATCACATGGATCATAGTCGACGAAGTGCAGGACAGTGATGAAAAACAGTTGGAACTCATTGAGTGTCTGAAAAAACCGGAAACCAGTTTTTTTGCGGTCGGTGATCCAAATCAGGTGATCTATAGCTGGCGTGGAAGCGCTTTCCATATTTTTTATCAGTTAAAGACAAAGTATCAGGCAACGGAACTGACGCTTCCGGTCAATTACCGCTCCAGCAGTGAGATTCTTGCGGTTGCACGTTGTTTTATGCAGCAGGGAGGAACGCTGCAGGGCGGCACAGAGAGCGGAGAAAAAATCCAGATCCGGAATATGTATGATCCATTTCAGGAGGCAGATTATCTTGCGGCCAGAATCAGGGGACTTCATGCAGTAGGTATCCCATACCGGGAAATCGCCATTTTTTATCGTCTGCAGAATCAGTCCGAGATCTTTGAGCGTGTTTTTGAAAAAGAAGGGATTCCCTTTGAAGTTTCTATTAAAAAATCTGGAAAGAATATTTTGGAAAAAGAGATACATAATGAGGAAGACACGGTAAAATTAATGACACTTCATGCGTCCAAAGGACTGGAGTTTTCCCATGTATTTATCACAGGTGTCAATTATGGGCTCATTCCGCTCCAGACGAAAAGTTTTGAGGAGGAAGAAGAGGAGCAGCGTCTCTTTTTTGTTGGAATCACCAGAGCCAAAAATCATCTGGAACTTTCCTATTATACCAATCCGGGGCAGTACCGGGCGACACCGGGACCAAGCCGTTTCCTTCGCATGATACCTGGAAAATTGATCGAGGGTTCGGCAAAGGATGAAAAAGCTTCTGCGACGCATTTACAGGACTTAAAGCGTGAGATCATGGCGGCACGGGAAGAAAATAAATCAGAGAATCCTGTGCCAGAACAGCCCCACCGGGTTCGTCATCCGAAATACGGCACAGGTTTCATTGTGAAGGAAGATGACATGATGATCACCGTCAACTTCGACGATTACGGGGAAAAAGAACTGATGAAAATGTTCAGTGAACTGGAAGAATTATCATAACAGATTTCGTTTTCATATGCAACCATAGCCGGAAAATCTGAGGGGAAACAATAATGGCGCATGTACAGAAAAGAAAACAATTCCTACCTTGACAAGGGGAAATAATGAGTTATAATACTTATATCATATCAAATAACTAGGAAATATACAGTGAGTGTAAGACCATTCGTATAGAAAAAGGATTCAGCTTTGAACTGAAATTCGAGTCTAGTATCAATTACAAACTAATACAGAGATAGAAAGAGGTACAAAGATATGAGTAAACTGATTTACTTAGATAATGCGGCAACAACGCAGGTATATCCGGAAGTGTTACAGGAGATGCTTCCATATTTTTCAGAAGTATACAGCAATCCATCTGCAATTTACAGTTTTGCATCTGAGAGCAAAAAGGCAGTTGATAAAGCAAGAACTTCCGTGGCAGAACTGATCAATGCGAAGACAGATGAGATTTATTTTACAGGCGGCGGAAGCGAGTCTGATAACTGGGCGTTAAAGGCAACTGCAGACGCTTATTCTTCCAAAGGAAAACACATCATCACAAGCACAATTGAACATCACGCTATCCTTCACACCTGTGCTTACCTTGAGAAAAAAGGTTTCGAGATCACATATGTGAATGTTGATGAAAATGGTAAAGTAAAACTGGACGAGTTAGAGGCAGCAATCCGGCCGGATACTATCTTAATCTCCATTATGGCAGCAAATAATGAGATCGGAACAATCCAGCCGATCAAAGAGATTGGTCGTATCGCACATGAGCATGGAGTATTATTCCACACAGATGCGGTTCAGGCGTTTGGACATATTCCGATTGATGTAGATGAGATGAATATTGATATGTTAAGTGCCAGCGGTCACAAGATCAATGGACCAAAGGGAATCGGTGTCATGTATATCAGAAAAGGTGTTAAGATTCTTTCCTTCATCCACGGCGGTGCGCAGGAGAGAAAGCGTAGAGCAGGAACTTTGAATGTGCCGGGTATCGTTGGTATCGGAAAAGCAGCCGAGATCGCTAAGAACACAATGGCAGAGAGAAGTGCAAAAGAAATCAGCTTAAGAGATCATCTTATCGACCGTATCTTGGCTGAAATCCCATATGTGAGATTGAATGGTGACAGACATGACCGTCTTCCAAACAACGTGAATGTATGCTTCCGTTATATTGAAGGCGAATCCATGTTGATCTTATTAGATCAGGCGGGCGTCTGTGCATCCAGTGGTTCTGCATGTACTTCCGGATCATTAGATCCTTCCCATGTACTGCTCGCAATCGGACTTCCTCACGAGATCGCACACGGTTCTCTCCGTCTGACTCTGTCTGAGAAGAACACAGTGGAAGAGATCGACTTTGTGGTAGATGAACTGAAAAAGATCATCGAGCGCTTAAGAAGCATGTCTCCATTATACGAGGACTTCGTAAAGAAACAGAACAAATAATCTGTCCGTTGGCAGCCAGAAATTCAAAGCAGAAGGACAGAATATATAATAACAGGTTATAATTCATAGAAAGCAGGATAAATATTATGTATAGTGAAAAAGTAATGGATCATTTTAATCATCCAAGAAACGTTGGAGAGATCGAAAACCCAAGTGGTGTTGGTACTGTTGGTAATGCAAAGTGCGGAGACATCATGAGAATGTATCTTGATATTGATGACAATGGAATCATTCAGGATGTCAAATTTAAAACATTCGGCTGTGGCGCAGCCGTTGCAACAAGCAGTATGGCAACAGAGCTTGTAAAAGGAAAAACAGTACAGCAGGCATTGGAAGTAACCAACAAAGCTGTTATGGAAGCATTAGACGGACTTCCACCAGTAAAAGTTCACTGCAGCCTTTTAGCAGAGGAAGCAATTCACGCAGCATTATGGGATTATGCAGAGAAGAATCACATCACAATCGAGGGACTGGAAAAACCGGTAAACGATATTTCAGAGAAAGAAGAAGGCGAAGAGGAAGAATATTAATCACTTCCTCAAGCGGAAATGTCAGGAACGTTGGGACTGTCAGGCAGATTTATGTAAAAGTAAAACTGCCGGCAGTCTTTTTTAGTTTCTATTTTGGTGCAGTTATGATAAAATATATCTATTCAGCAAATTTGAAAATAATTGTGAAAGTACTGAATCGTTACAGATGATCATAAACTAAGACAGATTGAGGATAAAAACAGAATGGAAGAATTTCATGTAGAAGATTTTAATGATCCAATAGAGCAGGAAGCAGGAAAGTCTGCCGAAGACGCACACACACAGAAAAAACGTGGGGAAGATGAGGAGCATAACTCTATTTTTAAAGAGATCATGAGTTGGGTGATCCCATTTGCAATCGCACTTGTGGCGGCACTGCTGATCAAAAACTTTCTGATCATCAATGCAGATGTTCCGACCGGTTCTATGGAGAATACCATTATGCCGGGAGATCGGTTTATCGGAAACCGGCTGGCATATGTATTTGGAGATCCGCAGAGGGGAGACATTGTGGTATTCCGGTATCCGGATGATGAGAATGAGATATACGTCAAGCGGGTGATCGGACTTCCGGGGGATACCATTAACATTGAGAACGGAAAAATCTATATCAATGGTGCAGCAGAGCCTTTGGAGGAGGATTATCTGAAAGAGGAATGGACAGTTGCTACAGGACCTTATACATTTGAAGTGCCGGAAGGCTGCTACTTTATGATGGGGGATAACCGGAATGACTCGTGGGATGCCAGATACTGGCAGAATACCTATGTGGCGAAAGAGAAGATTTTAGGAAAAGCATTATTTACCTACTGGCCATTTGGGCATATGGGAAAATTGGAATAATCATTATAACAAAGGGGAGATAATACATGGTAACATTACTGGCAAAAATTTTCATCAAAGATTCCGAAGACAAGATAAAACAGCGGGAATCTTATGGAATGTTATGTGGTGTGGTTGGAATATTTTTTAATGTAGTGCTCTTTATCGGAAAATTTCTTGCAGGAACCTTAAGCAATTCCATTGCAATCACGGCGGATGCTTTTAACAACCTTTCGGATGCGGGATCTTCCATTGTGACACTGCTTGGATTCAAACTCGCAGGGGCAAAACCGGACACCGAGCACCCGTTTGGTCATGGAAGAATTGAGTACGTATCGGGGTTAGTTGTGGCGGCTGCAATCCTTTTAATGGGTTACGAGCTTGTACGTGATTCCATTGGAAAAATCATTCATCCGGAAGAAACAGAGTTTACGCTGCTTGTAGCGGTGATCCTGATCGTATCTATTCTTGTGAAGCTTTATATGGCATATTACAACCGCTCTATCGGGAAAAAAATAGATTCCGCAGCAATGCGCGCAGTGGCTACGGACAGCCTGAGTGATACTGTGGCAACAACAGTCGTGCTTCTGGCATCCGTATTCACCTATTTTACAGGAATTAAAATCGACGCCTACTGTGGTCTGCTTGTTGGCTTGTTAGTCGGCTATGCGGGTTTTGACGCAGCCAGAGAGACATTAAACCCACTGCTTGGTCAGCCACCTGCACATGAATTTGTGGAAAAAATAGATGAGATCGTAATGTCACACCCGGAAGTGTGCGGAATGCATGACCTGATCGTCCATGATTACGGTCCGGGACGGCAGATGATCTCACTGCATGCAGAAGTTCCGGCGGAGGGCAATATCATGGAACTGCATGATGTGATCGATAATATCGAGAACGAACTGCGGGAGACACTTGGATGTGAGGCAACGATCCACATGGATCCAATCGTGACTTCGGACGAGCATGTGAGTGAGACGAAAGCAGCGATGGTATCTCTGATCAAGGCAATTGATGAAGATTTGTCCATTCACGATTTCCGTATGGTCAGTGGCGGGACGCATACGAACCTCATTTTTGACATTCTTGCACCATTTGGATTCCGCTTGACGGATGAGGAACTGCTCACAGAAGTGCTCGAGTCTGTGCATGAGCATTTCGGTGATAACTATTACGTGGTGACGAAAATCGATCATTCTTACATATAAAATCTGTAAAGTGATAATCCCCGGATTCTTTTCTGAAATGCCGAGAAAAAAGCTATAGATAACATGAAAAACACCAGATCTATTTTTGTTTAAATGGATCTGGTGTTTTTACATTATACAAAAAAGTTTTTGAAACCTCATCCCCGGGTTGTGTATCTAATATATGAAAGGTGGGTGAAAGATGAAAAAAGAAGAGTACTCATTGGTTTATAATGCAATTCATGGAGATAGTCATGCATATGGTGAGTTGATTCATCAGTATAACCCATACTTTTATAAAATTGCATTTTTATATGTAAGGAATGAGGACGCAGCCGTAGAAATTGTTCAGGACAGTGTATATCAGGGATATCTGAAAATAAAGACACTGAGAAATCCGGAGCTGTTTTCAACATGGATGACCAGAATCATTATGAATAAAGCGGTTCGTTATATAAAACAGAACAAAAAAACTGTGGAATACGAGGAAGCATTTTATGAGGCTTCACATTCTGAACATGTTGAGGAAAAACTTGATTTAATGAACGCAGTAAACCGACTGTCCCCAAAATATAAAGATGTCATCATTCAAAAATATTTATTGGAAATGTCTGTGGAGGAAATTGCAAAAAAGCAGATGATACCGGAGAATACAGTGAAAACCAATTTATCAAGAGCAAGAGCTGTTTTAAAGAAAATATTAAAGGAGGATTACTTTGAAGATTCATGATGAAATGAGCCGGATATCCGTGCCGGAAGATTTGAATGAGAAAACACATCGATCAATAGTGTGTGCCGAAAAAACTGCACAGAAAATTCGATTTCGAAAAAAATGCGCATGGTCAGCAATATCCTGTCTGGTAATTCTAATTGGAGTTGTCACTGTTGCAAACCCAGCAATGGCAGAAAATATACCGATTATTGGGAGTGTATTTTCCTATATTCAGGATGTACTTGATTTTCAGGGAGAATATGAGCAGTATGCCACCAGTATAGACGAGAAGGTCAGAAATCATGGAATTACGATATCAATGACAGAAGCTTATTGTGACGGAGAAAATCTATTTGTTTCCTATAGGATAGAGAGTGAAAAAAAATTTACAGAGTATAGTGATTATGAAATGGCAAAGAATCAGATAGGATATGAAGGAATTGAAAAAATCAAATCAAATGACAAGCTATATTCATTAAAGGAGTGGGGAACAGCCGGAGTAGATGGAAAATTCGTAGATGAAAATACATTTGTCGGATCACAGTATTTTGATCTTTCGGGAAAAGAATTTCCAGATCAGTTCCAATTGGAAATCTATATTTATAATGTAACACTTATTGCAGAAAATGTAAAAAACCAAAGTGTTTCCATATGGGGACAATGGAAATTTTCAATCCCGATACAGGTCAACAAAGAAGATGTTGCAATGTACGAAGTAAATGAATGGAACGAAGGCTATTCTATAGATGAAGTGATTGTAACACCAATTATTACGACGATTAAAACGACTCACCCGGATATATACAGAGACAATTTTAATTATGATGTGCTTGTATATGGGGACGAAGACAGTAACGAGGATCTCACTATGCAGGGATTCTATGATGAGACAAAAGGTGTATTTAAAGTTCCAACAAAAAATATTACGTCAGATATATATATTTATGTCATGGATGAAAGCAGGATGAGTAAGAAGAAAACGGACACAGATTTCAGGGAAGATCTGGAGCAGAGAGCGATTGTGCGTAAAGTGATTCATTTGCAATAAGAAAATCCCGGATGTAGATTTTCATACATCCGGGATTCTTTCTATGATTAATTATTTTCCTGAGTGTTTGTAGTCTCAGAATTTGCGGTTTCAGAGTTTTCCGTTTCGGAAGACTCTGTCTCATTTACCTCAGTAGGTTCTTCGGTTTCAGTTGTGATCACATCAGGATCTTCATAAATTACTTCATCCGTGCTTGCACGTAAGATAATTCCCTGGGAACCTGTGATACTTACGGAAATCACATCGCCATCGGAAACATTATCCAGAGAAGTTGTTAGGATTCCAGAGGTAAGGTAAGTGGTAGGAACCTTCTCTCCATTTATAAAAATCTTGGCATTCTTTGTAAAATTGGAACCGTAAACCGCTAAGGTATTATTCAATACATTCTTGCGGACAGATGTTACATTCACATCCTCAACGTCCATTACAAGGTCAGTTGCCGGATATAAGTCTTCGCCATTGTAAGCGTATCTCTCACCATAAAGCAGGTCATACTGAAGGTTATCAAGACCATTCTGGTAAGTGGAGGAATCTGCCTGTGTCTGGGTGTAAGTAAACATGGTTCCTTCATGGATACCCACCTGATCGGTAACATGTGCTAACAACTGATAAGCTGTGAGGTCTGCGTCCTGTTTTGGAAGACCGAAGTTATTCCAGGTTGCATATTTTGTCTTGAAAATATCACCGGATTTCATATCGGAATCTTCAAGACCCATCGTAGGAAGATGGTCGCCAAACATAACAATAATGGTATCCTCACCGCGGCGGTTGACTGCATCAATGAGGTTTGCAATAAAGTTATCTGTGTTGTGGATCATGTTTACATAATATTCCCACTGATTATTGGCGGCTTCATCGGCAGCTCCGGTTACAGTGATCTCCGGGTTCTCAATAATCTTTTCAGCAGGGTAATCGCCGTGGGAACCAACCGTGATCGTGTATACAAAGTCGGACTGATTTTCGGTTGCATCCATAGCTTTTACAGTCTCATTTACAAGAACTTTATCAGTTGGCCAGCTTCCGCTTGGTGTGTACTCGGTAATGTTCATTAACTCTTTACTTGTAAATGTATCAAATCCCATTTTTGAAAACGCATTGTTTCTGCTGTAGAAAGTAGCAGTGTTGTTATGTACTACATGTGTGCCGTAACCAATAGAGGAAAGGTCAGATGCAATACTTTCAACGCTTGGGCAGTCAGACTGTTTTAAAATTGTTTTGTAAGGATACTCGCCGGTACCAAAGTACTGCATGCTCATACCGGTTAAAACTTCAAATTCTGTATTGGCAGTTCCAGCTCCGACAACAGGTACGGTAAGATAACCGGTGGTGAAGTTCTGCTCTAAACTGTGGAATGTTGGAATCGGATCTTCTGACATCTGAAGGAAATTTACATCATAGGGATCGATAAAGGATTCCAGTAAAATACAGATAATATTTGGCTCGCTATCAGCGGAAACCGTTGTTTCTTCCTTAGAGGAGTCTACTAAAGTTTCGATAGCGTCAATGGTTTCTTTGGAGTAATCATCCGGTTTATTCATTCCACGACCGACAACGCTTGTAGAGAAACCATAAACAAATCCATAATCAGAGTAACCCTGTGCAATATTTGCAAAATAAGAAGCAATAATATTGGAGTTCTGTGCAGCCTGTGTTGTGATCGGGATACCGACAACTAACAATGCAACAATTGCAAGCGGGGAAAGTACAACGTGACGTTTTCCCTGATATTTTGGTCCTTTAATAAAGAAGAGAACCAAAAAGGCGATAAAGGAAGCAACAACAGCAACAACGATCGTTGCCTCTTCCGCGGTAAAATAATTTGTGTTCTGCATTGCAAACAAATCTGGAAGCATTTTAAAATCAGTGTAGCTGAATGGTGTTACACGGTTAGAAAGAATGATTCCGTTGACTGTTCCAAGGAAAATCCAAAGCCCGGTGATCAGAACACGAAGCTGTGCTCTTGTCTTAAACAGGTAAACAATCGATAAGGAAGCAAATACAATAAAGGCATTGTAAAGGTATGCCCAGGTATGATTGCCTACGAAGGAAACAGCAGAGAAAAAGTCTCTTCTGGAGATCACTTCTACGGTAAAAGTAATAAGGCATGCTAAAATAAAGTGGAAAATAAGAGAATATTTATTGAAAAATGCGATTCTCTTATAATACTTTTCGCTGTGCGGTTTTTTCTTTGGTAATTTGGAAAGGAGAAGCTGTACTTTTTCCTTTACCGGTGCAAATTTCTGGAATAATTTATTCATTTTTTCTTTGATCTGTCTCATACATCCTCCTTGTTTTGCGAAGCAAAATGCGACTGCTCATGCATGGAGCAATGCCCAGCAAGCTGTGCTGGATTTGGCCTCCTAGTTTTGACGGCATCCATATTTCCTTTGCAAAAAAAATACAGGTGCGTTACATCTATCAGCAGTTATGGTAATCTGCAATGAAAAAGAGTTTTAAAAAGCTCTTTTATTGTCCAAGTAAAACACATGTAAAATTACAGTAAAAAATTATTTTTGATACTAAAAGAATATATCGCTTCTGAGAGAAAAAAACAATTGGAAAGATAAATAAAAAAGAAGGAAGATTTCAAGATTTTCTATAAAATATGAATAAAAAATGAACAAACTATGACTAAATGAGAATATATAGCACCGGAGGCTATTTCACAAACTTGTTAATAGCCTCGTTTAAATCCTTTAAAACCTGCTCGTCGCCTGTTTCAATGGCATCGATCAGGCAGTGATTGATATGATCCTCTAAAATAATTTTACCAATATTGTTAATTGCCGACCGGACGGCTGCAATCTGGATCAAAACCTCGCTGCAGTCGCGCCCGTCCTCGATCATCGTTTTCACAGCCTCCATATGCCCGATGGCGCGGTTCATCCGGTTTAGAACAGCCTTTGTATTTTCATGGTGATGAGGGTGCGAATGTGAGTGACCGTGTTCGTGCGCTTCCTCATGCGTATGTGTATAAACAGTACCGTCCTTGGCGATATGTGTATGTTCCATATGTACTCCTTTGTATTCTATAGTTACCAGTCACTATCCCAGTCTGTTGTTCCGGAATCCCAGCTGTCTCCGGAGTCCCAGTCATAACTGCTGTCGGAATCAGAATCGGAAGTATAGTGCTCATCGTAGTAATTGCTGTCTTCAAATTCCGTAAAAGAGGAAGTCCACTGGTTTTCATCATTATAATCAAACTGATAGTCTGCCTTGTTGGCTAAAACGTCGTCCGGAATCGAGGATTTGCTTACTTTTTCATAGTCACCGCTGTAAACGTAGTCTTCGTATTCATACCAGCTATAGCGTGTGTTGGCGTAAATCGTATCGTTATACCGATAATAACTGACACCATAATATGCATGGAGAGGTACAAATAATAAGCAAAAAGAAACAACATAAATGACAGCATAGGTCAGTAAAAATGCGCGACCGGACGACTTTTCCCCAATTACGTTATCATGAAATTTTTGCAGGAGAGGAACACGGCCACCAAATTTACCTGCCAGAATTAAACTTGCGATTGTCAGTCCGATTGCAAGAAAAATGGACCAGAACAGGGAAGCTCCGAATCCTTTGGCAAGCATATCGATAATGGCAATGGAGATCAGCCCTACAAAGCCGGCAAAAAAGATTGCAAAAGTGATGAGTATGTTTTTTCGCTTTTCTTTCTTCTGCTCCCGCGTGAGTGTCTGCTGTTGTTTTCTTGTCTGGTTATTTGCCTTCTGATTTAAAATCTCAGATTTTAATTTCAGATAAAGTTCATTGACAGCATAAGCTTCATCCGTACCCTGATAGCGGATGGCACGTTCGCCGTTTGCCTTGTTTTTGTATACAATGAACTGATCGCCATTCTGATAAATACCAAATGCTTTTGGTTTCTTATAATTGATGCCAATAAAAAATCTTGTTGTCTCATATGGCGGCAGGTGTCTGTCCTGATACCACTGCTGTAATTCGGCGATTGTTTTTGGTGTTTTATCGGCGGTTCGTTTGACTGCATTGTTTGTTGCCCCGCAAAATGGACATTTATCGGCGGTTTCTTCAATCATGGAACCACAGTATTCACATTTTATCTGCATTTCATCTTCTCCCCGGAAGCGGCGTGTTTGTCAGAACAGAGTCTGCCTTTACCACTTCTATATTATAAGGTAATGATTCCGTACGTTTATCCTATTACAGTATAGATTATATTATGACATTTATTTTTGACAGAATCAATAGGAAAAAGTGTTACTCAGGCTGAGCAGTAACGCTTGCATTTCCGGTATAAAGCAGATATAATTTTTACATTAGAATAAAAATGTTTCATCAACAAAAACTATACGATAGGGTATATCAGATTTGGTATACCCTGTTTTTTGCTTCGCAAAATAAGGAGATAACTAGGATTATGAATTTATTAGATATTATCGGACCGGTCATGGTTGGACCGTCCAGCTCCCATACAGCGGGAGCGGTAAAAATCGGACGAGTCTGTCATAAGCTGCTTGCAGAAAAAGTGGTAAGGGCAGATATCTATTTTCACGGATCATTTCTGGCAACAGGAAAAGGGCATGGAACGGATAAGGCGGTTGTAGCCGGGCTTTTAGGAATGAGGGTGGATGATCCGGCAATTCCGCACAGCTTCGAGATCGCAGAGCGTGAGGGATTGCAGTTCACACTGTCCGGAATCGATCTTGGGGATGTGCATCCAAACTCTGTCAAACTGGAACTTACAGGCGAATCAGGAAGAACGCTGGAGGTAATCGCGGCATCCATCGGAGGCGGACGTATTGAAATCTGTGAGATCGATGGCCTGACAGCAAATTTCAGTGGAGATTATCCGACATTGATCGTGCATAATATTGATCAGCCGGGGCATGTTACAGAGGTGACATCCATGCTTGCCCACAAATCGGTCAACATCGCAACGATGCAGTTATACCGTGCAAGCCGCGGGGGAAATGCAGTTATGGTCATCGAGTGCGATCAGGAAATTCCGGCGGATGCACTCAAGTGGTTAGAACAGATGGAAGGAATTTTAAAAGTAACATATCTGAGTTTACTGTAAATAAATTTCTTGTATTTGCGAAACTCAGATTTATGTTATGAATGTTGTGTAAATGTGACAAAATTTGTAAAAATCAGGAGAAGAATCATGTATAAATCCTTGGAAGAAATATGTGAAATGACAACAAAAGAAGGAAAGCCTTTCTGGAAAATCGTGCAGGAAGATGATTGCAGGGAGCAGGGAATCAGCGAGGGAGAAGCCTTTGAGCAGATGCGGGGCATGTATCAGGCAATGCGTGAGGCAGATGACAATTATGATGGAAAGCTGAAGTCCGCAAGCGGTCTGGTGGGAACAGACGGGGAAAAAATGCATGCGGCAAGAGAAGCAGGAACTCTGCTCTGTGGAAAATTTATTGGAAAAGTGATGGAAAAAGCTTTAAAGACAGGTGAATCCAATGCCTGCATGAAACGGATCGTTGCGGCACCGACTGCGGGCTCCTGTGGTGTTGTTCCGGCAGTTTTTCTCACATTAGAAGAGGAAAAACATTTTTCCGAAGATAAAATGGTGGAAGCCCTTTATGTGGCGGCGGGAATCGGCGGCGTGATCGCAAACAGGGCGTTTCTCGCCGGGGCAGCCGGAGGTTGTCAGGCTGAGATCGGCTCGGCTTCGGCGATGGCAGCCGGGGGCGTTGCGTATCTTATGGGAGGAGACGCAGTGCAGGTTTCCCATGCAGCCGCATTGGCACTGAAAAATCTGTTAGGACTTGCCTGTGATCCTGTGGCTGGACTTGTAGAGGTTCCATGTGTAAAGCGTAACGTCATGGGAGCGGTCAATGCGCTGACTTCTGCGGATATGGTCATGGCTGGAATCACAAGTAAAATTCCTCCGGATGAAGTGATCGATGCAATGCGCGCAATTGGACGCAGCATGAGCGAGGATATCCGAGAAACCGGAAAAGGAGGGCTTGCCGGAACACCGACAGGGGTAGCGATCCGCGAGCGCATGGCGGGGACGTTGTAAACGGAAATCGATTAAGATATTACAGGCAGATTTTGTGGCTTCATTCATAATGTAAAGCAGGACAGAGACAAGCGTTCATTTATAAGTCGAACACAGTGTAAATAAAAGAAAAACCGTACAACCGAAATATGATTTCCTTTGTGAGCTTTGCGAGCAGGAACATCATATTTCGGTTGTACGGTTTTTCTCTTTAATAACCAGTTTACCTATTTATTGGAGCGTCTCCAGATATGCATTTTCTCAGCTTCAGCGATCAGTTCATCACGGAAATCAGGATGAGCAACAGAGATCAATGCCTCAGCTTTCTGCCAGGAGGAAAGTCCTTTCAGATTTACCATACCATACTCGGTCACAACATAATGTGTGTTGGCACGTGTATCGGTAACAATGGAACCTTCTGCTAAAGTCGGGCGGATGCGGGAGTGCATAACACCCTGTTTGTCGATAAATGCAGAGGAGCAGCAGATAAAGCTCTTGCCACCATTTGACAGATAAGCACCTAAAACAAAGTCAAGCTGTCCGCCGGCACCACTGATCTGTTTGATACCGGAGGATTCAGAACTGATCTGTCCGAAAAGGTCGATATCCACGCAGTTGTTAATGGAAATAAAATTATCCAGAGCTGCGATGGAACGGATATCGTTGGTGTAGCTTACCGGAGCACTCATAAGTTCTGGGTTTTCATCAAGGTAATCATACATTTTCTTTGTTCCGGCACCAAAACCGTAAACCTGGCGGAAACGGTCGATGTTTTTCTTGGAACCGTTGATTTTTCCGGCTCTTGCAATATCAACAAAAGCGTCTACATACATTTCAGTGTGGACACCAAGATCTTTTAAGTCAGATTCTGCGATCAGGGAACCGACAGCGTTTGGCATGCCTCCGATACCGAGCTGTAAGCAGGCACCGTTTGGAATCTGGTCTACGATAAGCTGGGCAACTTTTTTATCAACATCAGTGGCAGGACCGCCTGCACCGAGCTCGCCGATCGGAGCATTGTTTCCCTCAACAATATAAGTGACATCAGAAATATGTACGCCGCACTCTGTACCGCCGAGGCAGCGAGGCATATTTTCGTTGACCTCCACGATGACATGTTTGGCAGTCTCACACATTGCACCGAGATGGGATGCGTTTGGTCCGAAGTTGAAGTAACCGTGTTTATCCATCGGCGCAACCATGATCATTGCAACATCGTCCGGACATGAGGATTCACGGTAATAACGAGGCAGCTCGGAGTAGCGGATCGGAGAATAGTAAGCACATCCGCGGGCAATCAGTTTTCGTTCAATACCGGACATATGCCAGGAGTTCCATGTGAAATGTTCACCAGCATCTTCGCGGGCAAAAACAGCAAGCGGTTTCAATAAAATACCACCGCGTAAATTTACATTTTTAAGTTCATCGGTACGTTTTGCCAGTGCCTGATCCAAAACGTCAACCGTACCATTGCACCATCCATAATCAACCCAGTCACCGGATTTGATTAATTTTACAGCTTCATCGGCGGAAACAAGTTTCTGTTTGTATTCCTGTGAGTAATCCATTGTAAATACCTCCCCTAAATTTGGAATGAAATGTATGCTGTGTTTCGTTCTCAGTCAAATAAAAAACACAGGCAATGTTTGTTAAAAAATTATCAATTAACATTTTAACACTTTATGAGATGTTTTACAAGGGCTTAAGACGAGGCATCTTGATTTTTTATGCAAATACATTTAAGCTTTTTTATAGAGACAAAACATATGCGTTTACAGAAGGGGGACATTAATATGCAGTTTCAATTACAGTTTATCACGGACGAGCTGCCACAGACACCGGTACATATCAATCAAAGAACCGCAGTCCGCGGCGTGATCCATTATCAGAATAAAATCCTTATGGTACAGATCAACTGCGGTGATTACAAATTCCCGGGTGGCGGCATGGAGAAGGGCGAGACAGAAAAAGAGACGCTGCTTCGGGAGATCACAGAGGAGACAGGATACACGGATATCCATATCGGGGTGAAAATCGGGGAAACATTTGAACAAAATATTGATACCGAGGATCCGGAAAGCTATTTTCAGATGAAGTCATGCTATTACGAGTGCTGGCTTATGAGTGACAAAAAAGCACCGGGAGTGTTAGACGATTATGAGGAAAAACTTGGATTTCGCGGCACATTTGTGACGGTGGAGGAGGCATATCAGAGCAATCTTTCCTTATTAAAAAGAGAGCAGAAAAAAATGCACGACTTTTTACAGAAATCCTATATTGCGCAGATGCAGCAGGAGGTGAAAGAGAGTATCACATTTGCACCGGAAATCCCGTGGCTGGAGCGTGAGACGCAGGTGTTATCCAAATTAAACCGCACGCTTGTGGAAAAAATAGCAGATGCAGTGCGCAACTGTGGAAAAATCATGTTAGATGCAGTGCGGACAGCAGACATGGTGGATGCAAAAGAAGGGCACGCTAATTTTGTCACAACCTACGATAAAAAAGTGCAGGAGACCATTCAGGAAAAACTTTTTGAGATACTTCCGGAGGCAGTGTTTGTGGGGGAAGAAGATGACATTCATGCGTCGATTAAAAAAGGGTTTGCATTTATTGTGGACCCGATTGACGGGACAACGAATTTTATCAAAGACTATCATGTGAGCGCAATCTCTGTCGGACTGACAAAAGACGGAGAAAAATACATTGGTGTTGTATACAATCCATACCTTGATGAAATGTTTACAGCGGAGCGCGGAAAAGGGGCATTTTTAAATGGAAAACCAATCCATGTTTCCAGAAATCCGCTTTCGGAGGGCGTTGTCTTATTTGGCACAGCGCCATACTATGAGGAATTGAGTAAAAAATCCTTTCAAATGGCATATGCATATTTTAAGAAAGCACTTGATATCCGAAGAAGCGGTTCGGCAGCGATCGATCTGTGCAGCATAGCGGCGGGCAGGGCAGAACTTTACTTTGAACTGCGGTTAAGTCCGTGGGACTATGCTGCGGGCGCATTGATCGTAGAGGAAGCTGGCGGCGTTGTCACAACTGTGGAGGGCGGCACGATCACGTTAGATCAGCCATGTTCCGTGCTTGCGACAAATGGACGCTGCGGCAGGCTGGAGTGAGAAGGTAATACTTTACCGCTCTGTTCGGATCGTACCTGTTAGAGCGGTAAATATTATAATTCCTCCGGCAGCTCCCAATTCGCAAGAGCCTCTTTGGCGTCGTAAATAGCATCCTCATACCGGTTTGCAGTGAGCACGGTAAACGGATCATCTTCCGGCAGAGCGGCAATCATGGTCTCGTAACAGCGGATCAATCCCTCAAGCGGCAGATCGCCGCTTGTGTGCACATCTAAAATGCTGGATGTCTCGTGGGCGGCATTATAATACCAGAGGGCGGCTTCCTCGTAATCTTTTGCGGTTTCAAAATACATTCCAAGCTCCAGACAGATCTCTGCGCATGGCGTTGAGAGCATATCACGCAGTGTCATTTGGAAAAAGTGGTTCGTATCTCCGGCAATCCGGTAGGCACGTGCGAGCACACAGGCTGCTTCTTTCTGTGCATCGGTGTCCGTACTTGTATCGTAAATCTGCCGGAAAATCGGAAGAGCCTCTGAAAAATCTTTTTCATCGCCTGTCTTAAATAGTTCTTTTGCATACATGCTGCGCAGCTTTGAAGAAAACATACCTTCTTTTGCAAATGCGTCCAGAAAAATGGAAAAATCGCGTTTATGGTGCATGGATTGCGGCATGTGCAGAATCTCAATATCGCTGTCATAGACAACGGGTGTCAGGCGGATCGTCTCGTGAATGGGATCAATCCATTCAAATGAGCGGAGCCGTTTGAATAATTTTGGACGGTATTCTGTTTTTGCATTTAAAACGGTGTTAAAATCAGAGACGGTGCGGTATTTCATCTGTACGATCTCGATTTCCGGCAGGAGAGCCTCCTTTAACTGGAAAAATTTTTGCCGGTTTTCCTCGTCTAATACCTCGTCCGCATCCGGCGCATAAATATAGTCCATATTTGCCAGCGAAAAAGAAAAATTTCTCGCAGCAGAAAAATCATTGGTCCATGTAAAATTATAAACCTGATCCGTATATCTTGCGGCGACCGCCTTCGTATCGTCGGTGGAACCGGTGTCTACAATAATAATCTCATCCATTAAATCACAGACAGAATCCAGACATCTTGCCAGAACTTCTGCCTCATTTTTTACAATCATGCATAAACTGATCTTTATCATAAGTGCCTCACTTTTATTTTCTACACGATATTCGAAGGCTCCGCTGCTGTGCAACTGCTGCCTTGCATCATAATATCATTATGATTCGTTTGAAAATATTTTGCAAGAAATAAAAGCGTTCCAATCTTGTGAACAAAGAAGAACCATGTTAAAATATGCCGATAGAGCAGAAATATAAATAAGAAATTACATAGATAATTACAAATGTAGAGGAGAATAGAGCATGAGTGCAATCGTGACATTGAAAAAAGGCGAAGGACGTACCATTAAGGCAGGCGGTGCGTGGATTTTTGATAATGAGATAGATACAATCACGGGAAGATTCAAAAACGGCGAGGTCGTGACGGTGCACGATTTTGACGGATACCCAATGGGAAAAGGTTTTATCAACCAGAATTCCAAGATTAGAGTGCGTATGATGACACGAAAACCGGAGCAGGAAATTGATGATGCGTTCCTTGCAATGCGCGTGAAAAATGCGTGGGAGTACCGCAAGACAACAGTAGATACTTCTTCCTGCCGTATTATTTTTGGTGAGGCTGATTTTTTGCCTGGCCTAGTGATCGATAAATATGAGGATGTACTTGTCGTGGAATGTCTGGCACTTGGAATGGAACAGTTCAAGGAAAAGATCGTGAACTTTTTAAAAGAGATTCTGGCAGAAGACGGTATCAAAATCCGTGGAGTGTATGAGCGAAGCGACGCCAGCGAGCGTACAAAAGAGGGGCTTGCAAAAGTAAAGGGATTTATCGGTGAGGAGTTTGATACCAATGTTGAGATCGTGGAAAATGGCGTACACTATATGGTGGATGTCGTAAACGGACAGAAAACCGGATTTTTCCTCGATCAGAAATACAATCGTCTTGCCATGCAGCGCATCTGCAAGGGGAAAAAAGTGCTCGATTGCTTCACACATATGGGTACGTTTGCCTTAAACGCAGGAATTGCGGGGGCAGCAGAAGTCACAGGACTTGACATTTCGGAATATGCGGTCAGTCAGGCAGAGGCGAATGCAAGATTGAACCATCTGGAAAACACCGTTCATTTCCGGTGTGCAAATGTTTTGGATGAACTTCCAAAACTTGCACAGGCAGGAGAAAAATATGATGTAGTCATCCTGGATCCGCCGGCGTTCACAAAATCCCGCGAGGCGACAAAAAATGCAATCAAAGGTTATCGTGAGATTAACATGAAGGGCTTAAAGTTAGTGAAAGATGGCGGGTATCTTGCCACCTGTTCCTGCTCTCATTTTATGACGCAGGATCTTCTCGCAAAGACTGTGAAAGAGGCTGCAAAGGCAACGCATAAGAGACTCCGTCAGGTGGAATTCCGTACACAGGCACCGGATCACCCGATTTTGTGGGCTGCGGATGAGTCGTATTATCTTAAGTTTTTCATTTTCCAGGTCGTAGATGTATGAATATGTTCGCTCTTCATAATACGGAAATTTGTAGTATAGATGTAGCGTTTTGTGGTATACTATAGAAGAACAAATACCTTTCTGCGAAAGGGAAAGGAGAAAGGATACGCGTATGACAGTTGATAGAAGAGTAAGCAGTATTGAATCCAGTTTTAAAATGGAAAGCATGCCATTTGATGCAGAATGTCGTCAAAGAGTAAGAAATGTTTTAACCAAGAAAGTTTCTGCAGCAGATGCAATTACAGAATTAAATAAGAAATACAGAGTATCCAAGAAGCAGGTTGAAGGATCAAGAGTATGATTATTTCTATGAGGATGAACAGGATGCTAAGTACCGTTATCCGGGAACAAATGTATTAAAGAATAAATTGGATATAAGAGATTTAGATACATTGCATGAGGCTGAAAGAGACTATTCAGCAGTACGTCAGGCAGAACTTGTAGGTCAAGGCGTTACTGGAGATTTCTCTTTTAAGCATCTTTGTTCTATACATAAGCATTTATTCAGTGATGTATATTCTTGGGCGGGCAAGACGAGAACGGTTGATATTTCTAAAGGAACCGTTTTCTGTTTGGTGCAGTTTATCGAAAGCCAGTTTGACGATTTGTATCGTAAGCTGAAAAAGGAAAATTTCTTAGCTGACATAACCGATAGGAAGAAATGAGCGAGAGACTAGCCTATTACCTGGGTGAGATTAATATGATCCATCCGTTTAGAGAAGGTAATGGAAGGACTCAGAGAATATACATTGAGCAGTTATGCTTGAACAATGGTAGATTTGAAATTGATTTTACCGATGTTTCAAAAGAAGAGATGATAGCCGCCAGTGTCAGATCGGCAAATGCCAGCAACGATATGCTGGAAAAATTGATTAGTAGTTGTCTTTGTGAAAAATAGATTTAGAGAAGATTGTAGAAAACTTTGCAAAGAAATATGCAAAAGAACATGCAAAAGAATATGCAAAAGAATATGTGGTAAAGGAAAAGATTGTTTCAGTAAAAAATCTAATGCAAAATGTGAAATGGTCAGTAGATCAGGCACTCAATGCACTGGGAATCCAAGGTGATGAGAGAAAGATGATCATGGAGCAATTACAGAAATAAATAGAGAAATTATGTATTTCAAGGGCAGCAGGTTATAATAGACCTGCTGCTTTTTAAGGAGGACACCCAGATATGAACCTAAAATTAATAAAAGCATCCTATGAATACCAAGACGAATTAACAGAAATGATCAAAGAGTGGAAACACGATCAGGAAGTAAACCACACAGATCGTTCTCCGTGGGCAATCTTTAAGAATGACATTGAAGATTTTGATTACTACTTGGAAAATCTGGAGTGCAAAGAAGATAAAAATGGATATGTTCCGGATTCGACTTTTTTCTGTCTGGATGTAGATAGGAACCGAATTGTCGGTGCCGTGAACATCCGCCACTATTTGAATGAAAACATTTACTTGACAGGAGGACATATCGGAGACGGAATCCGTCCGAGTGAGCGGAAAAAAGGGTATGCGACTGCAATGATAGCGCTGGCGCTAAAGGAGTGTAAAAAGCTTGGAATCAATAAAGTACTGATGACTTGTAATAAGGAAAATATCGGTTCAGCAAAATCAATCATGAATAACGGTGGCATGCTTGAATCCGAGATTGAGGAAAACGGAGAAATCGAGCAGAGGTACTGGATTAACTTAAAAGAAGAAACAATTGAATCGAAACGCTTCGTGATGCGCAGAGTCATGCCATATGACTACAGAGAAATGGCGGCGTGGACTTTGGATGAGCGGGTGTATACCTATCTTCTCGGAAATCCGGTAAAAAAGCCGGAAGATATCATGAATTTTTCGCGCAGGAAAGATCCGAATTCGAAGACGAACTATGTTATGATCGTTCGTCAGAAAGAAGATGGTCACGCAGTCGGCATTATCGGGGCTGTCTATGAGCCGGAGCATAATGCGTGGGAAATGTCCTATTCCATTCGGTATGATGACTGGGGAAAAAACTGTGCAACAGAAGCAACACAGGCACTCATGGATTACATAGAAAAAGAGCATGGCACATCTAATTTTATGGGAGAATGTGCAAAAGAGAATATAGGAAGTGCGAAGGTGCTGCAAAAGCTTGGAATGGTTTATGACCATGATTCGAGTTATACAAAGCATGACGGCAGCAGAACTTTTGAATCTGCGGTTTATGTTCTCAGAAAACAAAAATAAGATCATAGTTAAAAGAGACTTCACCCCAGAGGTCTCTTTTCCATTTCCACAAAATTGTTGTAAAAACCGCCACATAGTTATAATATAGTAAAAAAGCGCATTGGCGTTTCACGAAAAAATTGGATTGATGTATAGAAGTAATCATTACTCGAAACAGAGGAGAAAAAAATGTTATTAGAACCAATTATCACAAGTTTATTAGAGACAGATATGTATAAGTTTTCCATGGGACAGTGTATTTATCATCAGTTTTCTGATTATAAGACAACGTGGTCTTTCAAATGCAGAAACACGGATGTGCATTTCACACATGAAATGGTCGAGGAGATCAAGGAGCAAATCAAGTCATACTGCGGACTTCGTTTTACGGAGGAGGAACTCGAATACCTTCATAAGATCAAATGGATGAAGGGAAGCTATGTTGATTTCTTAAGACTGTGGCAGCCGAGATATGCGGATTTTGAGATCACGGAGGATGCGAAGTGCGGACTGACCATTGAGACATTTGGAACATGGCTCAACACATCCATGTATGAGATTCCGACGCTTGCGATTGTGAATGAAGTTTATTTCCGCATGGCATATAACTATGACGAATTAATGGCAAGCTTTGAAAGACGTTTAGATGAAAAAATCGCGTTGCTTCACGGAACTTATAACCTTGGACTGTTCAGCGAATTTGGTCTCAGAAGACGACTTTCTGCTGAGGCACAGGAGCTGGCAGTGAAAAAGTTAAATGACGGTCACTATCCGGGATCTACATTTGTAGGAACATCAAATGTTTATCTTGCAAAAAAATATGGTATTACGCCGGTAGGAACAATGGCGCATGAATGGATCATGTGTGTCGGACAGGGAAATCACAAGCACAACCCGGCATATTCGAACTGGTATGCCTTGGATTCGTGGGTAAAAGAATACGGTATTTTAAATGGAACAGCCTTGACAGATGCCATTACGACAGATTGTTTCTTAAGAGATTTCCAGTTGACTTATGCCACACTGTTTTCCGGTGTGCGTCATGACAGCGGAGATCCATTTGAGTGGGGAGAGAAAATGATCCGCCACTACGAGAGCCTTGGAATCGATCCGAAAACGAAAACACTGTTATTTAGTGACAGCCTTGATTTTGAGCGCGCAGATAAGATTGCGTCTTATTTTGCAGGCAGAGTGAAGTTTGCATTTGGAATTGGAACTTATATTTCCAACGATACAGATGTTCCTGCTTTAAATATTGTCATGAAGACAACAAAATGTAACGGAATGGATGTTGCAAAGATTTCTGATACACCGGGAAAAGGTATGTGCAAAAATCCGGAGTATGTAGAATATCTTCAGAGATGTATCAGTTGGAGAATGGAAAACGACCGATAAATAGAAAGGTGTGGGGAAGGTATGCAGAACTATTCAGGAGAAGCTGGGTTACAGTATCATTTACAGATCAGACCGGGAGATGTGGGACGTTATGTGATCCTGCCGGGAGATCCGAAGCGCTGTGAGAAGATCGCAAGACATTTTGAGGATGCAAAGTTAGTGGCTGACAGCAGAGAGTTTGTCACATATACAGGCTATCTGGAGGGGGAAAAAGCCAGTGTGACATCGACCGGAATCGGTGGACCATCCGCGTCCATTGCGATGGAGGAACTTGTGCAGTGCGGCGCAGATACGTTTGTGCGCGTGGGAACCTGCGGCGGAATCGATCTGGATGTGAAAGGCGGCGACATTGTGATCGCCACAGGCGCAGTCCGAATGGAAGGAACCAGCCGGGAATATGCGCCGATCGAGTATCCGGCAGTTGCAGATCTTGAGGTGGCAAATGCACTTGTGGCTGCAGCAAAAGGACTGGGTTATACTTATCATACAGGCGTAGTTCAATGCAAAGACGCATTTTACGGTCAGCATGAGCCGGAGCGCATGCCGGTAAGTTACGAACTTCTGAATAAATGGGAGGCATGGAAACGGTTAGGCTGCAAGGCATCTGAAATGGAGTCGGCGGCGTTATTTATCGTCGCAGCACATTTAAAAGTGCGGTGTGGTTCAGATTTTCTCGTCATGGGAAATCAAGAGCGGAACGCACTCGGTATGGATAATCCGATCGTGCACGATACAGAGGCAGCAATCACAGTCGGCGTGGAGGCAATCCGCAGACTGATCAAGTCAGACCGGGAGAAATAAGCCAGAAACAAAAAACATCTGGATTTGAAGAGAAATTGACCATAATTGGAACAGCATGGATAACAGAAAATGGGGTGTGAAGATCATGGAAGCAAAAAAGTATCGTAGAGTTTTTACAATTGTAATTGATTCCTGTGGAATTGGCGGCGCGAAGGATGCAGCACGTTTCGGGGATGCGGGAACAGACACGCTCGGTCATATTGCAGAGACAATGGGAAACCTGAATATCCCGAATATGCAGAAGCTTGGCATTGCCAATTTAAAAGAACTTAAGAACATTGCACCGGTGGAAAAGCCATTGGGATATTTTACAAAATTATCCGAGGCGAGCAACGGAAAAGATACTATGACCGGACACTGGGAGATGATGGGACTTCACATTACAAAACCATTTCTGACGTTTACCGAGCATGGTTTCCCGAAAGAACTGATCGACGAACTGGAAAAAAGAACCGGGCACAAGGTCATTGGAAATAAGAGTGCCAGCGGAACGGAGATTTTAGAGGAGCTGGGCGAGGAAGAGATCGCGACCGGGCATATGATCGTTTACACTTCTGCGGATTCTGTTCTCCAGATCTGCGGAAATGAGGAAACTTTCGGGTTAGAGGAACTTTACCGCTGTTGTGAGATTGCCAGAGAGATCACCATGAAGGACGAGTGGAAGGTTGGACGTGTCATTGCAAGACCTTATGTGGGTAAGAAAAAGGGAGAGTTTGTGCGCACCAGCAACCGCCATGATTACGCGTTAAAACCATATGGCAAAACGGCATTGAATGTGTTAAAGGACGCAGGATATGATGTGATCTCCGTTGGAAAAATCCGTGATATTTTTGACGGGGAAGGCATTACGGAATCGAACAAATCCAAAAGCTCCGTTCATGGCATGGAACAGACTATTGAGATCGCACAGAGAGATTTTACCGGACTCTGCTTTGTGAATCTGGTGGATTTTGATGCTCTTTGGGGACATAGAAGGAACGTAAAAGGATACGCAGAGGAGTTGGAACGCTTTGACGTGAAACTCGGCGAGTTTCTTAAAGTACTTCGGGAAGATGATCTTCTTATCATCACGGCAGACCACGGAAATGATCCGACCTATACCGGAACCGATCACACAAGGGAACAGGTCATGTTTTTAGCTTATTCCCCTTCCATGAAAGGTGCCGGAAGATTAGAAGATCAGGACACTTTTGCGGTGATCGGAGCGACCATTGCAGACAACTTCGGCTTGCAGATGCCGGAGGGCACCATTGGTACGTCATTGCTTGCAGAGTTGAAGTGACATAAGAACGTGAAATACTGAAGTGACAGCAGATTGAGAACGCAAAACATAGCAGAAAATCAAGAAATGCATTTTTGTAGGATGAGTAAGCTATACGATGCCTGAGCAGCCGGCAGGAGAAAGGAAAAACATGGATAAAAAAGATATTTTGAGCAGAGTGGATCATACACTGCTTTCACAGACTGCAACATGGGAAGAGATCCGGCAGATTTTAGACGATGGAATAAAATATGGATGCGCTTCTGCCTGTATCCCGGCTTGTTATGTGAAACAGGCGGCAGAGTATGTGGACGGAAAACTGCCAATCTGTACGGTGATCGGTTTTCCAAATGGCTACCCCACGACAGCAACAAAAGTTTTTGAAACGAAAGACGCCATTGCGAATGGAGCATCCGAGATTGATATGGTCATTAATATCGGATTTTTGAAAGATAGACGATATGAAGAAATTGAAAACGAGATCCGGCAGATCCACGAAGCATGCGGCGGAAAAATATTAAAAGTCATCATTGAGACCTGCCTTTTAACAGACGAAGAAAAAATCAAAATGTGCGAGATCGTCACAAAGGTTGGTGCAGAATATATCAAAACGTCTACTGGATTTTCTACAGCAGGAGCCAACTTTGCAGACGTAGCACTCATGAAAAAATATGTTGGAGCCAATGTCAAAGTCAAAGCGGCAGGAGGAATCTCTTCCTTTGATGATGCCGAGGAATTTATCCGTCTGGGAGCAGACAGACTTGGCACAAGCCGGCTTGTGAAAATCCTGAAGAACACGGATGCAGGATCGGGATACTAAGGAAAGGAAGCGACAGCAAGACAAACTAATACAGAAATTCAGCTTGATTCTGAGGAGTTAGCTGCTCAGTCTGTTACATTGAATGAACTTGTGGAGAAATTTGAATTAGTATTTTGTAATAACTTATATGAATAAAAAATAGTTCACAAAATGAGTTGCGTTTTGTGAACTATTTTTTTTTGCAATTGACAAAATTTCTCAATAGAGACATATCATCCTTGTAACCTCAAAAGACTATGCTATAATGCAGTCAGAAAGTTAGATAAAACTAACTAAAAATGCAATAAACTTTCAAATACAATATTTGAGAAAAGGGGAGCATATGTCAGAGGAAGAAAAGAGATTTTTGGAAATTGTTGATTTAAAGAAAGGATTCGGCAGCGGAGAAACACGTCAGGAAGTGCTGCGGGGAATGAATTTTTCTGTGGCAAAAGGCGAGTTTTGCGTGCTGCTTGGACCGTCCGGTTCCGGAAAGTCTACCCTGTTAAATATTATTGGTGGAATCGACAGTGCAGATTCCGGTTACATATCGATCAATGGTGATAAGTTAGAAGATATGAGTGAGAAAAAACTGACTCAGTACCGCAGAAAACATCTGGGCTATGTATTTCAGATGTACAATCTGATCGGAAATCTGAATGTGAAGGAGAATATCGAGGTAGGAGCCTATCTTTCTGATAATGCACTGGATATCGACGAACTGCTTCATACGTTAGGACTTTATGAGCACAGATATAAACTGCCGAATCAGTTGTCAGGCGGTCAGCTGCAACGTGTCTCTATCGGTCGTGCGATTGTGAAAAACCCGGATATCCTGCTCTGCGATGAACCAACCGGAGCGCTGGATTACAACACATCCAAGGAAATTTTAAAGCTGATCGAAGATGTCAACAAGAAATACGGAAACACCATTATCATGGTAACACATAACGAAGCAATCAAAAACATGGCAGATCATGTGATCAAGCTTCGTGACGGGGCAGTGCGCCACAACGAGAGGAATACAAACAAGATTTCAGCAGCAGATCTTGAATGGTAAGGAGTGTGGCAGTTATGAAAAAGAAAAAAATAAAAAACCCTCTGATCAAACGTATTCCACGGGAACTGCTTGGTGATTGGAAAAAATATCTGGTAGTTGCGTTATTTTTAATTCTTACCATAGGGTTTGTTTCCGGAATGTATGTTGCAAATGAAAGCATGTTATTTGCAGCGGATGAGGGTGTGACAAAGTACAAGCTGGAAGACGGACATTTTGAGCTGAACAAAAAAGCGGATGAAAAACTGATCACAGCAATCGAAACTGGCACAAAAGCAGACGTGAAACAGTATTATCTCGATAAAGCGAAGAAAGAGTTAGACGAAAAGTTTGATGATGAATTTGAAAAAGAATTTACGGATAAATTCAATGAGGAGTTTGAAAAAAAATTCAAAGATGAATTTGATTCGGAATTTCAAGCAAAATTTAATGAGCAGTTTGAAGAAATGTTCAAACAGCAGTTCGATGCAAACTTTGGAGAGCAATTCGATGCGCAGTTTGCAGCACAGGTAAAACAGACCTTACTGGCGCAGGGGTTAGATGAGAACAGCGCAGATGTAATGCTTGAGGGTGCGATTGCGCAGGCAAAGCAGAATGGCACCTATCAGAGCACTTATAATACAGCTTACAGTCAGGCATACCAGAGTGCCTATGATACTGCAAAAAAAGAAAACTATCAGAGTGCCTACGATACTGCTTACAAAGAAGCATATCAGACCGCACATGATGAAGCCTATGACAGCGCTTACAAAGAGGCTTATGACGAGGCTTACCAGGAAGCCTACGATAAAGCGTGGGATAAAGTTGAGGATGAGATTGATGATAAATATACAGACGCTGAGGAAAAATATGAATTAAATGATCTTGATTTTCAAGAAGTTCCGGTACAGGTTTATGAGAACTTTTTCCGAAATGAGGAGGAAGATTACAACAACGACGGCGAGGCAGAAGGAAACATCCGTGTCTATGCGAAAAACGATAACGTGGATCTTGCCTGCCTGCTTGACGGAGCATTTCCGGAAAAAGCGGATGAGATCGCAATTGACCGTATGCATGCAGACAATGTCGGCGTCAAAGTGGGAGATGAGATTTCTGTCAGCGGGCAGAGGTTCAAAGTTGTCGGACTGATCGCCTATGTCAATTATGCGACACTGCATGAGAAGTCAACGGATATAATGTTTGATGCGATCAAATTCGATGTGGCTATGGTCACACAGGAAGGATTTGATAGTTTACATAAAACTGTTCATTATTCTTACACATGGAATTATGTGGATACTCCTGCAGATGAAGTGGAGCAGAAAGCAAAATCCGATGATTTCATGAAAGCACTGCTCACACAGGTAGTGTGTGATGACAAAGAGTTAGAGGACTATATGCCACGCTATGCAAATCCGGCTATTAATTTTGCAACGGATGATATGGGTTCAGACAAAGCTATGGGTGGTGTTTTACTGGATATTTTGATCGTGATCATTGCATTTATTTTTGCAGTGACCATCAGCAACACGATCGTGAAGGAGGCTTCTACGATCGGAACACTGAGAGCTTCCGGTTATACGAGAGGTGAACTGGTCAGACATTATATTTCCATGCCGGTGATCGTGACACTTCTCGCAGCGTGCGTTGGAAATATCCTCGGCTATACCGTATTTAAAAATGTAGTTGTCGGCATGTACTATAACAGCTACAGTCTTCCAACTTATCAGACAGTCTGGAACCCGGATGCCTTTTTCAAGACAACGATCATTCCGGTTGTTTTAATGCTTGTGGTCAATCTCATCGTCATTATAAAAATGATGCGGCATACACCATTACAGTTTTTACGCCATGATCTGAAAAAAACAAAACGTAAAAAAGCGATGCGCCTGCCAAAATGGAGCTTTTTAAGACGTTTCTGCCTGCGTATCATGTTCCAGAACGTGACGAATTACCTGATTTTATTTGTGGGGATCTGGTTTATCGGCATTATGCTTGCAATGGCGGTTGGTATGCCGGAGACGCTCGACTATTACAAGTCCAATGTTTCAGATATGATGTTTACGAACTACCAGTATGTGTTAAAGTCTTATGAGAATGAGGATGGAGACATTATCACAACGGATAATAAAGATGCAGAGAAATTCAATATGACATCTTTGCAGCACAAGAGTGATACGTTAGATGAAGAGATTTCTGTCTACGGAATCGAGGATGACAGCCGGTATGTGAAAATCAGTGACCTGTCTGCCCTGAAAGGAAACGAGGCATATATTTCTGCTTCCTATGCAGATAAATACAGCCTGAGCGTGGGTGACACAGTGGTTCTTGACGAAAAATATGAGAACAAACAGTATGAGTTTGAGGTTGCAGGAATCTATGATCACAGTCAGGCGCTGGCAGTATTTCTGTCCAATGAGCAGTATTGTGAAATCTTTGACATGGACAGTGATGCATTCACAGGCTATCTCTCGGATTCAGAGATCACAGATATTGAAGAGGATGAGATCGCAACCGTCATCACAGAACACGACATTACGAAAATGTGTGACCAGCTCGATCATTCCATGGGCTCTTATATGACCTACTTCCAGTATCTGTGTATCCTGTTATCCGCAGTATTGATTTACCTGCTCACGAAGCTGATCATCGAGAAGAACGAAAATGCAATTTCCATGACAAAAATCCTGGGCTATGAGAACCGGGAGATTGCAAGCTTATATGTGTTGTCCACGACCATCGTTCTTGTGGTGATCGATGTTGTCAGCGTGATTTTAGGTGTCGTCATCATGAAGGCTGTCTGGAGGATCATGCTCTTTTCCTACAGTGGATGGTACGCTTTTCGCATAAGCACGATGGGCTATGTGAAAATGTTCCTGTTTATACTGATCGGATATCTGCTGGTCATGGTATTGGATTTCAGAAGGATCAAGCGTATTCCGATGGATCAGGCACTGAAAAATGTGGAATAACAGGAAAAATATAACCTGACAGGAGAGCGTAGAAATCACATAAAAATTAAAGCGCACATGGCAATTGTACCATAAAGCAGCTGCCGGAAATGGGAGCATCCACAACCTGGATGTTCCCATTTTGCTTTTCGGTGAACTCTTTCGCAATGCAGAGTCCAAGTCCAAAGTGTTCTCTGTCGGTATGGGCATCGTCGGCGCGGTAAAATCGTTCGAAAATATGGGATTTCTTTTCCTCTGAAATTCCACATCCGGTATCTTCGAATAGAAAACAAAGCATTTCATTTTCAGCATGGCAGGAGAGTGTCACTTTTCCACCGGATGGCGTGTAACAGAGTGCATTATCCACGATGATGGAAAAAATCTGTTCTGTGCGGTGGATATCGCAGAAGCAGTCCGGGAGAATTTCTTCCGGCAGAGTGAGGATAAGGTGAATCCCGTTTTTCTTTGCCAGAGGTTCGAATTTTTCATAAATGTCTAAGAGCAGCAAATCCGGCTGACAGGCTTCCGGTTTGATGGTGAGCGTGTCAGCATCCGAATTTGCGAGCAGCAGCATATCGTCGATCAGACGTTTCATGTGGACGGTCTCCTCGGACATCAGATGGAGAAAGTGGTTTCGCTCCTCTTCATTTGAACATTTTTCAACGGATTCCAAGCCGGAGCGGACAACCGCTAATGGGGTGCGCAGCTCGTGGGAGGCGGAGGCGATGAATTGTGTCTGCTTTTTCTGTGCAGTTTCGACTGGTTCTAACATTTTTCGGATGAAGAAGTGGAAAAAGAGAAACAGCAGTAAAAATGCGGCAAGATTTGCAATGATCACGATAATTCTTAACGATAGCATCTGGTGAGACTGTTCGGCGAGCGAGCGCAGGATCAGAAAGTTTAAGTAGCTGTCGCCTTTTGGGATACTGCCGACGGATGCAATGTAGGGAATGTTATCGCCGGAGTTGAACTGATATTCCGTATGCGAGGAAAGCCTTTTATTTTTCGTGAAAAAAGGAGGGTTCCCGGTAAGCTCTTCTGCGGCGAGAAGTGCATTTTCACATAATTGCTCGTCTGCAGTTGTCTGATGATACTGGTCATAAAAGAGTGGAGTCCCATTCTCATAAAGATAAATCTGGATAGAACTGTTTTCCTGTAACTGGTTTAACCACTGGTGTGAGATGACATCCTGCTCCTGCAAATGGGAAATGACAGAACTTGTCTCTGTGAGAAAAGCGGTTTCGTTTCCCTGCTTTATATTTTTTTTTGCAACAAAAACACACAGAGCACTTAAGGCAAGGAGAATGATCTGTGTGACGCAGGTACAAAATAAGGTGAGTTTGCGATGCAAAGCCTGATAGGTTGTGCCGGAAAAGGTGAAGTGTGGAAACATGAGAAACCTCCTGATAATGTACATAAAGCAGATAGTGAAAAAAGGTATCTGTAAATTGCAATAAGGATAAAATAATTGAAAAGTAACGGCAGCTATACAGAAGCTTCATGATCTTATATGGAAAATCAGGGATCAGGAGGAAGCCAGCGTATATCCGACACCGCGGATGGTTTTTAAGGCAAGCGTGCTTCCAACGTAGGAGAGCCGCTTGCGCAGGTAATGGATGTAAGTGTCAAGGTTACAATCCTCCACTTCTGCATCCACGCCCCAGACACGGCTAAGAAGTACTTCACGGCGGATGACGAGTTCAAAACTTCGCAGAAGAACTTCAAGCAATCTGCCCTCACGGCCGGAGAGCCGGATGGAGCCAGTAGGTCCACTTAGCAGTCTCGCGTTGCAGTCATAACTGATGTCGCAGATGGTAAGTAAATTGTCATCTTCCCATTTGCCGCTGCGTCTGCCGAGGGAGCGGATGCGGGCGGTCAGTTCTTCGAAGGCGAATGGTTTTACAATGTAATCGTCTGCACCGGCATCCAGCCCTTCAATCCGGTCGTAAAGTTCGCCGAGGGCGGTGATCAGTATGACAGGCGTGGAAATTCCGGCCTGTCTAGCTTTTTGCAGCACGAGCAGACCATTCATAGTCGGGAGCATGCGGTCGAGCAGGACAATGTCGTGCGCGTCCTGTAAGAAGAGGTCAAGACCGTCTCTTCCGTCGTGGCATACATCCACCTCATAAGCTTCCTGCTCCAACTGAAAACGCAGGGTTTCACAAAAATTCAGATCATCTTCGATCAATAAAATACGCATAATAATGTCTCCTGAGATTTATAAGGATGAGTATAGCATAGAAATCTTAGAAAAATCTTTAAATTGTAGATTATTTCTGTTCGATACCAGGAAGATTGTTTAATTCGAGAGCACTTAGGGTAGTCATTTGCTGGACGGCTAATTCATGAAGCAGTTGCATTCGTTCCGGCTGAGGTTTTGCTTGTTTTATAAGAATTGCATTGTAGCTTTCCATATTAGATAAAACTAATAGCTGAGAGATAGAGGCATAATCTCTGATATTTCCATTTTTATCAGGATTTTTATCATGCCACTCTTTTGCGGTCATTCCAAATAAAACGGTATTTAATAAGTCTGCTTCACTTGCATATGTATATGCAATTTGCTTAGAAGTAAGCTCTGGTGGAATGAGCGAATGTTCCGCCATAGCGGCCGGACTTACTTACAATGCCAATTGCATTTGTGGATTCAATCCATTTTTTTGGTGACATTGTGAAAGCATTAGCGCCAGCTTGCATTTTAAACCCCTCGAATTCGAGGGGTTTAAAATTAGGATTATGTAGTTGCTCCCATAAACCTAAAAATTCCAGAACATCTCGTCCTCTAAGCCAATTTTGAATTACAGCAGTTGGATCATCGCTTTTATAACGAGCGATATCTGTTAATGAAATGTATTCGTTTTCAAAATCTGAGGTATAAATGCCAATATCTATCCCATTTGCATGAATAGTATCTTTTATAATTTTACTCATTTGTTTTCTTTTTCTCCCCTCCGAGTTTTTCCATTTTAGCTTTATAAGCCATTAATCGTAACAGATAATCCGGCATTTTGCGGTTTCCAAGTTCCCAGTCCTGGAGTGTCCGGTAAGGAATCTCGAAATATTCGCAGAATTCTCTGCGTGTCATGCCGGTACTTGTTCTCAATTCAATTAAATATTCTCTGCTATCCATAAAACCTCCTGATATAATATGACGTTTGTTTTTGATCCAAAAATATTTGCAATTTCAGCGTAGCATGCACCTGTGGAGGAAGTAACAATCATACACAAAATACACACATTGCGTATAATTTTATGTATTATAACACACGCAAAGCGTACATACAATGCAAAAAATAAAATGAAAGACAACAATTAAAGCCAAATTTAAAGATTTTTCTAAGATTTCTTCTGTAAGATAAAACCAGAAACGAAAAATACTGCATGTAGAATGCCAAAGCAGAGAAACAGCTGCTTGTTCTGGCAATGATTGTGGAGCTGCAATTATAAAAGAAAAAGAAAGGTCATGAAAACAAAATGAAAAATGCAAAGATAAAAAACAGGCAAAAACTAAGCATGCTAGTTGTCATAATGGTTTTAGTTCTTCTGATGACATTGATAGCAGGAATATTCACCGGCTGTGGAAAAAATGCAGGCGGAGGCTTAGATGGAACAGAAAGCAGTGGCACGAATGCTGATGGCAGCGCAGGAGGCGGCAAAGGAAGATTTATTGAATCAAAAGTAGCACTTCCGGAAGAGATCAATAGCATTTTACAGTTCAAAGCACTGTCAGATGGAACACTTGAAATTGTAGGGCAGGATGCAGATTATAGCATCTATGTGGCAAAAAGCAGTGATGGAGGCGGCAGCTGGGAGACAACACCGCTTGAAGATATCTCTTATGGCGATGTCGCAGTCGCAGAGGATGGAACAGTTGCGTTTCTTGATTACACAGAAAACGGATTATGTTCGGTTACAATTGTGGACGCGGACGGAAGCACACATACATTTTCGATTGAAATGCCCGCAGAAGATGCCTTTGTATCAGTTGCAGCATTTGACAGTAACAAACAGCTGATCGTGCGCGATACATTGGGCGGTTTGTATGGAATTGACTGTACAGATGGAAGCAAAACAGTGACATTTGAAATCGATGAGGATACCTATATTCCTTATTTTGATGTGGTTGGAACGAATTGCTATATCGTCACAAGTGACAAGGTGCTTTGCTATGACACGACAACCGGAAAAGAGACGGACGAGCTGACCGCATTGACTGAGCAGATCTGTTCAGATGATAACCTCGTTTATCGAAATACCGATACCGGACTTCCGGTGACGTTTGCAAAAGCGGAGAATGATAACAGTATTATTTTTGCAGATTATAAAGGAATTTTCCACTATACAACAGGTGGAGCAGTTGTGGAGGAGCTGGTACAGGGCGAGCAGACTGCATTGAGCAACAGCGGTGCGATTTTTTACGGAGTGTATATGCAGGATGAGACGCATCTTTTTGTGGCAGGAAATAACGGAATGGAGGGTGCACTCTACAGCTACACCTACGATGCAGACGCATCTGCCAACCTGAATCAGGAACTCAATATTTATGCATTGCAGGATTCCGATACGCTGCGTCAGACGGTCAATATTTTCCGTCAGGAGTATGCAGATATTTATGTAAACCTTGAAATTGGCATGACGGATGATAATGGAGTGACGTTAGAGGACGCATTGAAGACGTTGAGCACGGATATCCTGGCAGGAAATGGACCGGATGTGCTTATCTTAGATGGAATGCCGGTGGACAGCTATGTGGAAAAAGGAATTTTAACAGATATCAGTGATGTTGTGGATGAGGTAAAGGCTTCGGATGGACTTGTGGATTCCATTGTGAAAGACAGCACAAAGGATGGAAAGATATATGCGATTCCGACACGTTTCTTAGTATCTTTTATCACGTCAGATCAGCAGACGGTAGATGCAGGAAAGTCCACGCAGGCACTTGCAGACCGCATCGAAACCCTGGCAAAGGACAAAAGTACGACTTATGTGGTACAGCAGAAGATGGCGGAAGAGTTACTGCTTGATTTTTACAATGTAGATTCCAAAAACTGGGTAAAAGAGGACGGAAGTCTGGATGAAACGAAAGTTTCCGATTATCTGACACAGGTGAAACGTATTTATGATGTGGATGATCACAGCGATATTGAATCCTATGGCAATTTTTTTGAGAGCGGAATGTGCGATGGATACCGTTATGGAACATTAGACAGCATGGATTTATTTGCAGAGACATGTAAAGTGGAATTTGGAACCATTGCAGATGTCGAGGATTTCCAGTTGATGTTGAGTGCAGGGTCGACGGACGGAGCGGTTTATGGTGCATTGTCGAATGGTGGAATTTCTACCTATGTCCCATTTTTACAGGCAGGTGTGGTATCAGGAGGCAATGAGGATGCAGGAAAAGCATTTGTGAAAACATTGCTCGGCAAAGAGGCAGGAGCTTCCAGCAACGGAATTCCGGTAAATGAGGCAGCTTTAAAGGATCAGATCAATGCATTGATGGGACGGACGGAAACAAGCATGGCATTTAACAGGGATGGAAGCGACAAAATGTATACGATTGAATACCGCTCCATGACACAGGAGGAAGCAGATGCGATTTTAGCGCAGCTGGAAGCAGTGGAGCAGTCAGCACTCACAGACCGTACGATCCAGAATCTTGTGATCGAACAGGGAACAAGCTATGTAAAAGGAGAGCAGAACCTCGAAGAAACGGTAAATGAGATCACGAAGAAAGTGAATCTGTATCTTGCAGAGCAGCAGTAAAAAAGGAAGAGAATGGGAGATTGCAGCAGGCTATGAGAAAGGCATGAGGATGAAAAGACATAAAATCAGAAAAAAACGAAATCCCGGCTGGTATTTTCTGTTGCCCGAATTTCTGGGAGTATCGGTGTTTGGACTGATTCCATTTGCAGATGTGGTGCGGCGCTCTTTTTTCCAGACTGCGGATGGTAGTTTCGTCGGGATCAGAAACTACGTGCAGGTGATAAAAAATGATGCGTTTAATCTTGCAGCGAAAAATACACTGCGTTTTGTGGTTACCTGTATTCCATGCCTGTTGCTATTATCGCTGATCCTGGCAATGCTGTTGCAGCAGGTTTTGATTTTGGCAGAGAAAAAGAAAAAACACCGGGATGTGACGATGGAACAGTTTTACCGGGGCAGTGCAGCGGCACTTAAAAGTATGTATCTGCTTCCGATGGCAATCCCGGCGGCAAGTGTGGTCGTACTGTGGAAGATTCTTTTTGACAGCCACGGATTTGTGAACAGTGCGATCCATGCGCTGTCAGGAATGAGCGGAATCGGGCAGATTTTAAACGTTTTGTCGGTGCAGGAGGTAGACTGGATGAACACCGATGCCGCATTTGGAATCCTCGTATTCAGCTATGTCTGGAAATATTTAGGATACGATATTGTGCTCTGGATGGCGGGGCTTTCCGCAATCCCACAGGGGATTTATGAGGCGGCAGAGGTGGACGGAGCCGGAAAATGGAAAACGTTTTTCTATATCACACTTCCGAATCTCCGCCCGGTGGCATTTACCGTTGTCATTTTGTCGGTTTTAAATTCATTTAAAGCGTTCCGGGAGGTTTACATGGCAGCAGGCAGCTATCCGCAGGAAAATATTTATCTGTTGCAGCATGTGTTCAACAACTGGTTCCAGACGCTCTCGGTGGATAAGATGGCGGCGGCATCTGTAATGCTTGCGTTTGTGATTGCGATATTCGTGCTGTTACTTGAGCGAAGCTGGGAGAGAGAAGGATAATGAACAGGAGGCAGCAGATAAAAAGGAAGATGTACAATATAAATATAGAAAGAAGAATCTCATGAAGAGAATAATAATAACATGCATTCTGATTCTGACAGCAGGCTTGTGCCTTGCTCCAGTTCTTTTTCTGCTTGTCGGCACTTTTATGGGAAACCATGAAATCTATACGTGCATCGCACCTGCACTCGGAAAGGGAGATGGGCTTGCTATTTGGCATCTTCTGCCACAATACCCGACGTTGCAGAATGTTGTGGAGCTTCTTTTCGATTCACCAGAATATTTTCAGATGTTCTGGAACTCGATTTTTTACACGGGGGCAATTCTGGCAGGGCAGATGCTTTTTGGCATGCCGGCAGCGTGGGGGCTGGCGCGGTATTCTTTCCGCGGAAGAAAAACAGTTTACCGGCTGTTCATTCTCGTGATGATGATGCCGTTTCAGGTCACGATGTTGTCGCAGTATCTGGTGTTAAACCGTCTGGGAATGCTGGACAGACCGCAGGCAGTCGTTTTGCCCGGAATTTTTGCAACGTTTTCCGTCTTTATTATGTACCGCTTTTTCCGTGGAATACCGGAAAATGTCATGGAGGCGGCACGTATGGACGGGGCGGGAGAATTCCAGATTTTTTTGCGGATCGGCATACCGCTTGGAAGTCCGGGCATCCTGTCGGCACTGGTATTTTCGTTTTTGGACTGTTTTAGCATGTTAGAGCAGCCGATGACGTTTTTGAAAACAAAAAGTCTCTGGCCGTTGTCACTTTTTCTGCCGGAGATCACGAGCCAGAACGCAGGATTTTCACTCTGTGCATCACTGGTGACGATCCTGCCCGCGATGTTTGTTTTTCTGGCAGGACAGGACTATCTGGAGCAGGGAATTGCGATGGCGGGAGCGAAGGAATAGTGCAGGAGCAGAGTGTAATTGAGAATATGAAAAATATAAGAAAAAACAAAAATTCGGAAAATGAAATAGCAGTAACCGGAAAATCGGGAATTTTCTGGTTAAAAGGGCTGGCTGGTTTACTTGCGGTCATGCTGGTTTTCACGATTGCATCGCGGGTGGTGGCATCCATCACTGTCCCACAGGTAACGGCATCAGCTCCGTCATCCGGAAAGATCGAGCACACGGTTATGGCATCGGGAACCGTGGAGGCAGGCGGCGAGAAAGCGATTGTCACAGAGGAAGGAATTCTGGTTGCACAGGTCAATGTGCATACGGGAGAAAGCATCGGGGAAGGAGAAACTCTTTTTGCACTTGATATGGACAGTCTGGAAGATCAGATTTATGAGCTGCAGAACCAGATCAAAAAGCTTCAGCTTGAAAATGATTCCCTGAAGAAAAATAAAGCGCAGGCAGACGCAAAGCAGCAGCTGGAGTTAAAGCGTGCGCAGGAAGATTATGAGGAAACGATAGCGAAGAATACAGTTTCCGATGGGAAGGCAAATGAGGCATTGCAGAAAGCGGCGGATGCGAAAAGTCAGGCAGAGAAGGAATTAAACAGTGCGAAGGATGCACTCGCACAGGCGGAGAAGGAGCTGAATGCAGTCAAAGAGGAACTGCAAAATGTGAAGGATGCAGCTGCAGCAGAGCAAAGTAAAGATACCGCAGATCAGACAGACGAAGCAGAAAAGAAAGATACAAATTCAACCATAACACAGAAGCTCCAGCAGTTAGAAGAAGCTGTGCAGGAAAAGCAGAACACATACGACACAATTCAGGCAAAAGTTACTGAAAAGCAGGCGGCACTTGACTCTGCCAGCGTCGCATTAGAGGAGAAGCAGGAACAGCTGGAATCCAATACAAGTACTGCAGAGGATGCAAAGAAAGCCGCAGAGCGCGCGGTAGAAGATGCAGGTCTGTCTGCAGACATCGATCACACGCAGGAAATCAACGCCATTTCTTTAGAGCAGTTCCAGAAACAGTTAGAAAAGCTGAAAACCCTAAAGCAGCAGAACGGAGAGATAACTGCACCATCCTCCGGGATTATTACAAAAGTATGTGTGGAAACCGGGCAGAAAACAACAGACACGGCGGCAGTTGTCATGAGCGATGAGCAGAGTGGACTTTTTTTTACTGCGACAACGGACAGCAAAAACAGGGAATATCTCTCAGTGGGAGATAATGCAACGATTACCGGTGTCGGTAAGGAAACGTCTGATTGCAGCATTGTTTCCCTGGAAACATCGAAAGACGGAAGCAGCATAAAAGTGTCAATTGCTATGCAGGGGGATGATTTCTTGCCGGGTGAGAGCGCACAGATGACTGCCACAAGAAAATCGGAAAGCTATGATTACCTTGTGCCGGTTACAGCCGTTTGGCAGGAAAATAACAAAGCGTATGTGTTACTCTTAGAGACGGAAAATACAGTGCTCGGAGAGCAGTATATCGCGAGGAAGGCGGAAGTGCAGATTTTAGATAAAAACAGCAGTTATGCAGCGGTAAGCGGAAACTCACTGAGTGCGGACTGCCAGATCATCACAGATTCTGATCGGACGGTTGGAAACGGGGATGTTGTGCGGATGACGGAGTAAGGACAGAACAATGAAAAAAATAAGTTACAGAAAAAGGATCGCAAGTCTGGCTTTTGGATTATTTGGAGCTGTATTTTTGGTATTTGCATGCGTTTATCATAATAAAACAGAGGATTTTTCCAATATCATCACAATCCAGTCTGGGGAAGACAAGTTTACCCAGAGCGAAATAGCGTCAATCCGGCAGGATACGGCATCCGCAGAGACATTCACAGCGTGGACAGAGCAGAAAAATCAGACAGTTCATGCTACGATAAACGAACGGAGCAGCAACGCGGATATTTTGTTACTCTGTGGAGATTCCCACTCCGTCCTTCCGTGGGGAAAAAATCTGCCGGAAAGCGACACAGAGGGCTGCATCCTAGGTGCATCCTTAGCGGAGCAGTTGTTTGGTGGAACAGAGGTGGAAGGACAGCAGATCCTATACAACGGAAGAGAGCTTACTGTGCGCGGTATCGTAAAAGAACCACAAAATATAATGCTATGTCAGAGCGCTGCAAACGATGAGACAGCTTCCGAAACACAAACTGGAAGCAACGGAAACCAGCAGACAGGCTCATCAGAAAATAATCAACAGGAAATCTGCTATGACAAAATCAGTCTGCTCTATACAGACAAGTCGAAAGCGATTAACAGGACTGCGGCAGAATTTATCAGCAGATATGGATTAGACGTTCAGATCCTTCATTACGAATACAAACGAAATCTAAGCTGGTTTACAGACTTGATTCCGGGAAAATGGTCCGATTTTTCCGGTTGGAAGGAGAATTTGAAAACACTGCAAAGTGATGAAAAAATATTAAAGCAGTGCGAGAAGAGCACGGTCGAAAGCCTTTATTTGGAATGGATCTGGAAAAGAAACAATTGTTTCCTGATGTGTCTTGTTATGGCAGACTTTTCGTGTAGAATTGCAAGAAATAAAGCTGTCTTTTCGTGCAAAAATGAAGAAAATGAGATTGCCCTTTCGTATAAACAAAGGTAACAGTAATGATTTATTTGCGTTATATATGGCAGAGTTGTTATAATAGCTCCAAAGGTGGTATATAAGTGAGAGGGGCACTGAAACTTGTAATTTGAAATACGTTATGTTAGTATAAATTACGTCAGTGAACATTTCTCATTGATACAGTTTTTAAATAACAGTATATTTTAAAAGTAAGACTCCGGAGGTTATCAAATACATGAGACATTGATTTTTTTCTAATTCAATGATGGAAAAACTGGCTGAGATCAAAGACGGCACAGTTTTTAGATCAGGTTACAGATAGGTGTAATCTTTTTTGGGTTACAAAAAAGAAGATCGGTCAACTGATTACGAATTAGAAAAAAAGGAGATATCTCATGAAAAAATTAAAATTTGATAGTTATGATGGAGTCTGTTTTTTGAATGGACTTGTCTTTTTTGCACCGGTTGCGTTGCTGGTAAGAACGCAGGCTGGTGTGTCGGAACATGTATTTTTCCTCCTTCAGGCATTATTGTCTGGCGTGATTTTTCTGGGGGAAATTCCAACAGGATTTATAACCGATAAAATTGGATACCGGAAATCACTGATTTTGGCGCAGGTGTTATTGCTTGGTGCGAGAAGTTTATTGCTCGCAGCCTTTGTGAGCCGGTCGCTTGCACTGTTTGTCGTGGAGGCAGTTGTAGAGGGAATTGCGGCGTGCTTTACCTCCGGGACGGGAAGCGCGTATTTGTACGCTCTGTATGGAGAAAACGGATATCTTGCAAAAACGGCACACGCAGGAAATTTCGGAACAGCAGGTTTTATCATCAGTACAGTTGCGTATGCCGGGATTTATAAAATAAGTGGTATGGAAGGTTTGTTGATTACAACTGTAGTCATGGATATTATAGCGGTTGTGTGCTCGTTCTTCCTGAGAAGTGAAAGCAGTAAAGCGGTAATTGCAGACAGGAAGGAAGTACAGATTTTAGCGATATTTAAAAATAAAAAAGCATTCCTGTTTGTGATTTCGCTGGCGATTTTCAGTATCGCATGGCTTCTGATCAACTTCTTTTATGTGGTAAAACTTGAAAACTGCGGTTTGCCGGTAGAATGCATGTCATTGATCATTTTGAGCTATTCAGCCGTACAGATGCTGGCAGAACCCATTTTAGGAAAATTGTCTGACGGAAAAAACGGAAAGTCCGGCAGGAAAAAACTGCCCGCAGTTACAGCCGTTACAGCAGGGGTGGCTTTTCTTCTTTTTGGCGTGATAAAATTCAGGGCAGCCGTGCTGCTTCTAATGCTGATATTGCCGTTGCTTTTAAACCTCCCGGAATATCTGCTGATGGATCTGGAAAATCAGTTTGTGGACGAGACTGAGTGTGGCAGCCAGCGCGCGGCAACGCTGTCTGTGCTTAATATGGGCGTGAATCTGGTGGAGATTCTGACGCTGTCAGCCTCAGCATTTTTGACGAAAATCGGAATCCAGTGGTGCTTTGTGTTTGTGGGATGCTTTCTGATGGCGATAGCGCATCTATTTGCCAGAATACAAAAATAGAAGGAGCGAAAACCGCTTCCTCCTATCAAAATGATCCGTAATTTTACCACAGACCTAATACGTGTTGCATCAGCAAACTCATACAGGTAATACCGATCCAGCAGCTGAATCCAAGAAGCAAAGGTTTGGCTCCTGTTTTCACTAATTTCACAATATTGGTATTCAGACCAATTGCACTCATGGCAAGAACGATGAAAAACTTGCTCAAAGTTTTTAGCGGATTGAAAACAGCTGCTGGAACACCGAAGTTCACTGCTATTGTTGTAATAATGGATGCAATTATAAAATAGAGAATGAACATTGGAAAAATCTTTTTAAAATCCACTTTATTATGATCCGTTTGTTCCCTTCTGGTTCGAAGAAAAGCAAGGACAAGCGTGATTGGGATAATTGCCAGTGTTCTTGTAAGTTTTACGGTGACAGCTTTATCCAAAGTAGCCGAACCAAGGTTGTACATGGAATCCCAGGTGGAGGCAGCAGCGGTAACGGAAGAGGTGTCATTCACAGCAGTTCCGGCAAAAATACCGAAAGCTTCTCCGCTTGTCTGGGAAAAACCGAGAATGGTGCCAAGCATAGGAAAAAATAAAGCGGCAAGCATATTGAAAAAGAAAATGACAGAAATTGATTGTGCAACTTCCTCGTCATCAGCGTCAATGACAGGAGCAGTAGCTGCAATTGCGGAGCCTCCGCAGATCGAGGAACCTACACCGATGAGTGTGGAGATTTTTCCGGGAACATGAAGGATTTTATGTAATACCCAGGCAACAACAAGGGATGTTGTGATCGTTGCAAGAATGATTGGAAGCGATTGTTTTCCTGTCTGCAGGATGACAGAGAGATTCATTCCAAAACCAAGTAAAATAACAGCATATTGCAGGATCTTTTTGGACACAAATGTGATGCCGCTCTGTAGAGCAGATTTATCGCTGACCAATAATGTAATGACCATTCCTAGGAGGATCGCAAAGACAGGACCACCTACAATTGGGAAAAATTTTCCTAAAATCCAGCTTGGAATCGCAATCATCAGGCATAACAGCACACCTTTCCAATTTTTCTTAATAAAATTCATATTCATAACCTCACTAAAAATATTTTGATTCTTACGGGTTCCTATGATAGCATAAACACATAGAGATGAAAAGTAACAAGCCAAAATAAAAGGAGCAGTCATGCAGACAAAAGGAAAGAAAAAAATCATAGATAATGCGGGAGCATTGCAGAAAAAATACGCATGGAAATCAGAGAAACAAAAAAAGAAACCGGCAGCAGTCTGTCCGTATGCAAAAAAATGTGGCGGCTGTGATTATCAGGGAATGTCCTACGAACAACAGCTGCAGGAAAAACAGACCTATGTGCGCAAAAACATTGGGGATTACTGTAAAGTCCTGCCGATCATCGGAATGGAAAATCCGTATCATTACAGAAATAAAGTACACGCAGTGTTTGATGTGGAGCGCAGGGGAAAACATGCAAACGGAGGCAGACGTACCGCAGGAAACGGACATGCAAAGGCGGCACCGGGCGGCGTGATTTCCGGTGTATACAAGGCCGGAACCCATGAGGTCATCAACATTGATTCCTGTGAAATCGAGGATGAGCTTTCAAGCGCTATCATCCGTGATATCAGAGGACTTTTACATTCGTTTAAAATAAAAACTTATGATGAGGACACCGGATACGGTCTGCTCCGGCACGTTCTCGTGCGCCGTGGTTTTCACAGCGGCGAGGTGATGGTAGTGCTGGTGCTCGGTTCTCCGATTCTTCCATCCAAAAACAATTTTGTGAAAGCATTGCGGAAGCTTCATCCTGAAATAACTACAGTTGTGGTTAACATAAATGATAAACAGACCAGCATGGTTCTCGGAGAAAAGGAAACCGTTATTTACGGAAAAGGCTATATTGAGGACACACTCTGCGGCTGTACCTTCCGTATTTCGCCAAAATCATTTTATCAGGTGAATCCTGTGCAGACAGAGATACTTTACAATAAGGCAATCGAGTATGCCGGATTGACTGGAAAAGAGCGTGTGATCGATGCATACTGCGGAACCGGAACAATTGGTCTGATCGCGGCAGCAAAAGCAAAAGAAGTGATCGGCGTGGAATTAAACCGTGATGCGGTAAAAGATGCGATCATCAATGCAAAGCGCAACAACATCCAAAATGAACAGTTTTACAATGCAGATGCCGGAAAATTTATGGTAGAGCTTTCGGAGCAGAACAAAAAAGTGGATGTTGTTTTCATGGATCCACCGAGAGCGGGAAGCGATGAGGCATTTTTATCTTCAGTAGTAAAACTTGCACCGAAAAAAGTGGTCTACGTGTCATGCAACCCGGAGACACTTGCGAGAGATTTAAAATATCTCACAAGACATGGGTATCAGGCTGTCGAGTGCCAGCCTTGCGACATGTTTCCGTTCACGAAACATGTAGAGACAATAGTTGCACTACATCGGACAGACATGTCCGGTGCAGACAATATGGCCTTTTCCTTAGCGTAGCTGTATCATCAAGAAAAGAATTATCGGAATTATTCTGATGGGATGCAGAAGCGACGGAAGTACGGAGCACTGGTTTTACGAGATATCGCCGTGGAGATTCAGTATGTACCGGAAACTTGGTGTGATGATGCAGAAGGAAAACGACTTCGGTATGAGACTTATGCAAAGCAATTTATGGAACGATTTAAGAAAGCGGCATAAAGGCATATCGGAATCCTGCGAAATTTCATTGATTGAGTGGGATGTAATACATACGAAAGAGCGTTCAATAGTGAAATCGAAAGTTTACCACTGACCGATATGTGGTATAGAAAAGGTCGGGTTGATGGTTTACCGCTGACCAATATGCGGTATAGAATTGGTTGGGTCGAAAGTGTTGTTCTCCACCGGTATCGGTGGAGATTCTTTTATTATGGAAGTTTATAATTTATATCGGGTAATGTTTGACCAGTTGGACGGGAAATGCATTGCCTGAAGTAATTTATTTTTTTGAGTGGGTGATGTGGCTGTGCAAAATCTATTAATTAGTTTGGTTAGTTCTTTTTTCAAGGATGTAAAATCATCTTTATCCAACAGGTATCGAAAAGCTATGAGCAATGCAAACATATCATGTTTTCCGTAAAGATACTGGGTACCTTTTTGAGGAATACCCATTTTCTTATGCAGTGCAGTATCGGGTATTTCGAATCTGGTTTCAAAAGAAAATAGCCGTTCATTATGTGCACATATATTACGAAATACAGTAAGTACTTTTAAATATTGGATTAATTCTTTCTCTGTAATATTGCCATAATGCACACTAACCTTGGATTTTATGCTTGGGAGCATAAATGAATACATTTTCGAAGTTTGACCAAGCGTAAGAGTTTTCATTATAACCCATAACGGAACGTTACCATAAGTTTTTCTCTGGTAGACTACATAATTATGCTCTGTGTTCTGATTTGCCTCGTATGTCAGCATAGATATCAGTTTAGATATGTCTTGTCTGTTTTTTCTTGAAACATTGTAATTGAGCGGATTTAAATATGCTGATTGATTTTCTGAAAAAGCCTCACAAAAAGAGTAGGAAATTAGCGAACGGATTTTCTGCTCAATATGGCAAATATATTTGAATACAAGGGAACGAAGATTTTCGTCAAATTCATATAATGCAACAAGGTCGGTAAATTTTGTTCCATTTTCATATGTTCTGGTCATTGGATTATAAAATATATCTTTGTATCCATCAATTAAGGAGTAATAGCCAATATCATGCAATTTCCCCTCAGCATATGACAAATCGGAAATATTAAGTTGTTTTTTCTGAGTCAGAATATTTATCTGATCAGAGTATGTAATAAAGGGTTTAATTGGCTTCTTTGGCATATTTTTCTCCATGTATTTTTGTAAAAAAAAGGAAGGCCCGCAGGTCTTCCTTCCGGTCGCAGGCATCGCAAGTTTCTGCAACCTGATCACTAGCAGATATATTACCACTAATGTCCGCTAAATGCAAGCGGTATTTGGGTTGAATCTGCAATATTATTATATGACTGAAGTGAAAAGTTTATTTCCACTTTGAATAGGGCAAAGTAGATTTTAGTCTTTCATTTATTTCTACTTCCACCACTGTTGTATTTAGTCTTATGATACTAGATTTGCTGTTCCTAAATACAATAATGATGGTGAATTAACAGGATATAATATTTTTAAAGGCAGAATGGTAATAAGACATGCCCAAGATAATAAATTATATTTATATGATATTTTGAGAATAAAAAAAGAAACGAGTGAGCCGCATGAGTAAAAACTGTACGGTTGAAAAACTCATTTCCTGCGATTTATACTATATCAAAATAGTGTAGTTGTCAATCCGAATTTTCGGAAAATATGCAAAGTGCAATTTAGAGGGATACATCCTTTTCTATGCCTTTTTGTGACAAAGCAAGAGTCATTGCTGCCTCGTATATTTAACCATTTTCCCCACGTATAATAATAATATCATTCAATTTCAAAATCGTGTCTTTTTGCGGAAGCACAGACAGGTCATCACGAAGCACAAGAAAAATGGTGACCTGCTGTGCTTCTTCGATTTCTTCTACCGTTTTTCCGGCAAAACGTCTGTCCACAAAAATTTCCGCAATTTCCTTGATATCGGCATCTTTGAGATTGGAGATGCGGCTTTTCCGCTGATACTGTTCCACGAAACCTGCACTGATGATACCGGTTGGGATTGCAACCGCACCAACGCCTAAGTAAGCGATACAGATTGCCATAATGCGCCCAAGTGTTGTAATCGGGTAAATATCGCCGTAACCGACGGTGAGAAGCGTTGACATGCTCCACCAGATACCGCTGAAAGCGTTGCGGAATACCGCAGGCTGTGCATCGTGTTCTACGCTGTACATGCACAGACTGCTGGCGAGCATGAGAATCAGCACAATAAAAACAGAGGAGATAATCTGATTTCTTTTTTCATATAAAACAGTTGTGATTACGTTGAAAGAGTCATATTTGGCATTCAGACGGAACAGGTGGAAAATTCTTGCCACGCGCAGCATACGGAAAATGACAAACCCGGACAGGAAAAAAGCAGGAATGATCGTGAGCAGATCCACAATACCGTCAAAAGAAACGAGGAAACGGATCGTGGCTCTGGACTTGCTCATTCCCGGATACAGATAATTTGCAGTCCAGATACGAAGGGCATATTCAATACAGAATATAAAAACAGTCACAGCTTCCACAACAAAGAACAGTCCTGAAAAAGATGACAACTGGTCAAAAGTCTGTAAAAAAGTGACAAGAATATTGCAGACAATGGTGATTGTGATAAAAATATCAAAAGCGCGGCTGAGGCGGTTGCTCTTGTCGCCGATCTGAATAATGTTAAAGATTTTTTCCTTCATGTCAATGTTCCTTCTGGTGGAGTGTTACAGCGTTAAAGACTGGGTGGAAATGCTGTTAAAAATAAGCTGGAAAGTTGCCTTTTTGGACTCTTCCAGATGAACAGTCATCTGTTCAGCAGCCTCCTTCCAGTCATTGCGCAGGCATGCGCGGATGATGTCCAAATGTTCCTGAAACGTGTTGTCCAGACGTTTGGTTGAGATATTGCCGGTCATATAGCGGAAACGTTCCGCCTGTGTCTGGATCATATTGTAATTCTGGTGAATATAAGTATTTGGGCACGCATCGACAATAAAATTGTGGAATTGTGTGTCCAGCTCGTAAAAATAATCGTGGTTCTCATAACAGTTATTATTAGTCTTGTTCGAGCTGAATATGTTATAAAAATCTTTCAAACGTTCCGGTGACATGGAACTACCGTAATTTAAAAGGATATAAGGCTCGTACATCTGCCGCACTTCAAAAATCATATTGATCGTATTAATAGAAAGAGGCATTACGATAATGCCTTTTTTGGGTTTGATCTCGATGAGCCCTTCCTGTTCCAGACGGCTTAATGCATCCCGGACTGGAGTACGGCTTAAGCCAAGCTCGGAAGTGAGCAGTTCTTCATTTAAAAAAGTCCCCGGTGCATATTCGCAGGTGACGATCTTCTGGCGGATTGTATTGTAAGCCTGTGTTTTCAGATTTGTTTTTGGCATAGCAGTTGCTCCCATACATAAAAATTCCTTTTCATTTTAACATAGTACAAAGATAAATACAACACTGCTTCAGATGAAATGAAATATGACGTAGTTCTCCAAGCTCAAGTGACGGTAAAAAAATGTAGATGTGAAATACTTGTAAAATATAAACAAAAAATGAAAATAAATTAAATGCAATATGTACAATTGACATGTAAATAGATAATGATTATAATCTGATGTATACAACAATGTACGCAATAAAAGTACAAAGATAAATACATAAAGAAAAAAGTAAGCGTACAAAAACAAAATAATAAGAGGAGGATGTCACGTGAAAGCAATGTACATTAATGCACCGGGCGAGGTTGAAATCAAGGATATTGCTCTACCGGTGAGAAAGGAAGGGGAAGTTTTATTAAAACTTTTATACGGAGGAATCTGTGGAAGCGATCTTGGATCTTACCGCGGAACATTCGCATATTTTGATTATCCGAGGATTCCGGGACATGAGTTTTCTGCAGAGGTTGTGGAAGTTGACGAAAATAACGAGTATGGAATCAGACCGGGAATGATCGTGACCTGTAATCCGTATTTTAACTGTGAACACTGTTATTCCTGTGACCACGGCATTGTAAATGCCTGTATGGATAATCAGACAATGGGATGCCAGCGCGATGGAGCATTCTGTGAGTATATTGTAATGCCGATAGAGAGAGTATATGATGGAAAAGGAATGAACCCGAAAACTCTGGCAGCAATTGAGCCTTTCTGTATCAGCTATCATGGTGTGAGCCGTGCAAATGTAAAAGAGGGCGACAAAGTATTAGTGGTCGGAGCTGGAACAATCGGTGTGCTGGCAGCAATCGCTGCAAAAGCGAAAGGAGCAACCGTCTACATTTCGGATGTGTCTGAGGGAAAACTGGAGATGGCAAAAGAATTTGGCGTTGACGGTACATTATTAAATGATTCCCCGGAGTACTTCACGGAGAGAGTAGAGAAGATCACCAACGGAAACGGATTTGATGTGACAATCGAGGCAGTCGGACTTCCATCCACTTTCCAGAACTGTATTGACGCCTGCTGTTTTGGTGGACGCATGGTTTTGATTGGAGTTGGAAAAAAGAACCTTGACTTTAACTTCACGTTAATCCAGAAGAAGGAGTTGAATGTATTCGGATCGAGAAATGCATTGAAAAAAGACTTCCTCGAACTGATCGACCTTGTAAATGCAGGCAAGGCTCCATTGGAGAAAATTATCACCAATGTTTATCCGTTTGATGACGCTGCAAAAGCCTTTGAAGATTTTGCACACAATCCTGGAAATATGTTAAAAGTTGTTTTTGATTTTAGTAATATTAAAAAATAAAATAAAGTAAAGAAAGGAAAAAAATTATGAAAAAGAAAATGATGAGCTTAGTTATGGCAGGAGTAATGGCAAGTGCGATTATTGGTTGTGGAACAGACAATAACAGTAATCAAGAGGTTAGTACATCTCAAACAGAACAGTCCGAGAATGGTGTGCAGTCTACGGAGAAGATATCTATTAGCGTGGGTTTTGAAAACAATATGAAGGATTCCATGTCAAAAGCTGTAGAAAATTGGGCAGAAAATCTTGCTGAAATTAGTGGTGGAACAATGGAACTTGTTTTATATCCGGATAGTCAGCTTGGAAGCAAGAGTGATTTAATTGATTCGATGCAGATGGGGGAAAATGTTATTACTGTTGCAGATGGCGCTTTTTTAGCAGAATATGGAGCACCTGATTTGGGAATCTTATATGGTCCGTATTTGTTTGAAAATTGGGATCAGGCATGGAAATTAGTCGATAGTGAATGGTTTGAAACTCAGGATCAAAAATTAAATGATAATGGTTTAAAAATAGTATCTGCTAATTGGAAATTGGGCGAGAGAAATTTATTTACAGTTGATCCGGTGGAAAAACCAGCTGATTTAAAAGGAAAAAAGATTCGTGTTCCGAATAATAATGTCCAGATCGAAGAAACAAATGCGATTGGTGCTACTGCAACACCTATGGGAGCAAGTGAAGTATATCAGGCTTTACAGACAAAAACGATCGATGGGCTGGAAAATGTTAATAGTGCATTGTTAAATATGCAATGGTGTGAAGTAGCTAAATATGTATATGAGGATAATCATGTATATAATATTGCTATTTGGGTATGTGGCTCAGATTTGTTTGATAGTTTAACACAGGAACAGCAAAATTGGTTAATTGAATCAGCAAATGATGCAGGGTTATATAATAATGAATTACAGGATAAAGATGCCGAAGCAGTTCAGGATGCATTAGTGAATGACTATGGTGTTGTAATTAATGAATGTACACCGGAAGACAAGAAAGAATTAATTTCCATGTGTGAGTCTTTCTATGAAAATGGTGCTGCATATGGATGGAGTGATGGATTATACGAGGAAATTCAGAATATTATTAAATAAACTGAATATATGGGGAAAAAAGAATGAGAGAACATATAAATAAGATATTACATATTTTAAGCAATGTAGACGTATATGTTTCCTGCTTATGTTTAATTACACTTATAGGAATTACATTCTTGGGAGTAATATGTAGATATGTTATTGGACAGCCTTTTACATGGCTTGAAGAAGTGCAATTAGCGCTGTTGACTTGGATCGGATTTCTTGGGGCTTCAGCTGCATTTAGAACTGGGGGACATATTGCCATTGAAATGGTAGTAGAATTGTTTCCAATGAAAATTCAGAGAATAATTCAGTGGTTTGTACGCGTGATTGTTGTTTGTACGCTGATTTACTTATTGATTCAGTGTACTGGGTACTTAAATTCATTTATTTCAAATGGACGACTGACAGCTGTATTAAGAATACCATACTTTATTATATATGCAATACCAGTAATTTCATGTGTTTGTATGATTATAAGTTATGTATGGTATGAAATAATAGGTCAAAAAAGGCAATTAGAGGAGGAAAGCAAGGATGAGTAATACAGTATTGATTATTTCAGCAATCGTAATGTTGGTTTTGCTTTTTCTTAAAGTGCCAGTATTTATTTCTATTTTGTTTAGTGCATCGTTATATTTTATTGCAAATCCGGATGTGAGCAACATTATGTTTGCACAAAGAATTATTGCGTCAAATCAAAGTACAACTTTTTTAGCAGTTCCGTTTTTTGCGGCGGCAGGTGCGCTAATGAATTGTACAGGTGTAACAAGAAGGATAATGGAATTTTGTAAAACAATTACAGGAAGAATGTGCGGAGGGCTAGCACAGGTTAATGTCCTTTTATCGACTTTAATGGGAGGTTTGTCCGGTTCCAATATTGCAGATGCAGCGATGGAGGCAAAATTATTGGTGCCAGAGATGGAAAAAGCAGGGTATTCAAAAGCATTTTCAAGTGCCTTGACAGCTACATCGGCTATTATAACACCTTTGATTCCACCAGGAATTGCGATGATTTTATATGGGTGTATTGCACAGGTATCAATTGGTAAGCTATTTATGGCTGGAATTGGAATAGGAATCTTATTATGTGTTGCGCTGATGATTACCGTTCATTTTATGTCAAAAAAAAGAGGATATATGCCGATTCGAGAACAACGGCTTGAAAAGGGAGAGTTATGGAAAGCAACTAAGCCGGCAATCTTTCCGTTAATGCTTCCGATAATTATAATTGGCGGAATTCGAATTGGAATTTTTACCGCATCAGAGGCTGGAGCAATGGCAATTGTATATGCATTAATTCTGGGTTTTTGTTATAAAGAAATGAATGGTAAACAATTCTGGGAAGCAATAAAAGAAACATGTATTAGTACAAGTTCAATTATGCTTATTGTAGGAGCTGCGTCTGTGTATGCGTGGATCTTGACCAAGGAACAAGTACCTCAAAAATTAACCAATGTTATTGTGTCTACAGTAGATAATAAAATTGTTTTTTTATTGATAATAAATGTTTTTTTATTAATTCTTGGAATGTTTATTGAAGGAACGGCATCTATGATTGTCTTAGTACCGTTGTTAGCACCAGTGGCAAGAGCGTATGGAATTGATGATGTTCAGTTTGCTATGATTTATATTTTCAATAGCGCTATCGGTGCATTGTCTCCACCAATGGGAACACTCATGTTTGTTACATGCGGTGTTACAAAATGTAAAACAAAAGATTTCATACGGGAAGCTGTTCCATTTTATATTGTGCTTGTAGTATGTTTGATGATAATAACATTTGTTCCAGCTGTTTCTACGGGATTAGTGAATCTATTATATTAATGTTCAAAGGAGTCAGAATATGACACAGGAAGAAAAAAATCGTCAGGATCCGGAAGTAGCAGAGTATTGTGAACGTAAAGAAATAAAAAGAAAATATGTAAATATTTCGTACGCTAATAGAACAGATTACGAAAAATTAGATATTTATTTGCCAGAGACAGGTGATGGACCATTTCCGGTATTGATCGACGTTCATGGTGGTGGATGGTTTTATGGAAGTAGAAGTTCAAAAAGAATGGATCCTGTTTTATTAGGACTTGACAAAGGATATGTAGTTGTATCAGTAGATTATACATTAAGTAAATATGAAAAGTTTCCATTACAAGTATGTGAATTGAAAGCGGCAATTAGATTTTTAAGAAAAAATGCGGATAAATACAAACTGGATGTTAATAAGATGGCAATGTGGGGATTGTCTGCCGGAGCACATTTAGCAATGCTTACAGCATATTCAGCAGATAGTAAAATGTTGGATGATGCAGAATTGAGTGATACAACTATTTCATGCCGACTGCAAGCTTTAGTGGCACTATATGGACCTGTAAATCTAGGAAATTCAGATGAATGTACGGAAGAATCGATGGAAAGCATTTTACTTGGGACGTTACCGCAGAATAGTCCGGAAACAGTCAAAAAGGCAAATCCATGTACATATGTTACAAAGGAAGCACCACCAACTTTTTTACAATATGGAGATGCAGATGAAATAGTATCAATTGAAAATGGTATGGAAATATATAAGACATTGGAAAATAGCCGAACAAAGCAGGATTATTATGAAGTGATACATGGAGCAAAACATGCGGATAAACTCTTCCGAACAAATGAAAATAATAAGAAGATTTATGAATTTTTAGAATTAAATTTAATGAATACAAATGATAAAAATTAAATGAAAATTCTACAAGCAACATTAAAAAGATGCCAGGTGATTTTCATCTGGTATTTTTTTACTTGAAAGGAAAGAGAAAAATGGAAAAATTAAATTATGATGTGATAAAAAAAGCTGGTTATGACGGATATCTTTTAGAAAAAGCACCGGAGAAAGTAATGCAGTTTGGCGAAGGAAATTTCCTGCGTGCATTTGTCGATTATTGGTTTGATCTTGCGAATGAAAAGGCAGGCTGGAATGGAAAATGCTGTCTCGTTCAGCCGATCGCACAGGGATTAAGTAACATGATCAACGAGCAGGAGGGACTCTATACGCTGTACCTGCGTGGAAGTGAGAATGGAGAAAAAGTGGATGACAGACGTGTGATCTCAAGTGTCAGCCGCTGTTTAAATCCTTATGAAAAAGCCGGATACGAAGAAATGATGGAAGCAGCTGCCAGCGATGATCTTGAGATTATTGTCTCCAACACAACAGAAGCTGGAATCCAGTATGATCCTTCCTGCAAAAAAGATGACTGCCCACCGTCAAGTTTTCCGGCAAAACTGACACAGGTGCTGTACCATCGCTATCAGGCAGGAAAAAAAGGGATTATCATGCTGGCATGTGAGTTGATTGACAACAATGGAAAAGAGCTGTTAAAATGTGTGAATCAGTACATCGAGCAGTGGGGATTGGAAGATGCATTCAAAAAATATGTCAATGAGGACTGCACCTTCTGTGGCTCTCTCGTAGACCGTATTGTGCCGGGACGTATCCGCGATGAAAAAGAGGTTGCAGAACTGGAACAGAAACACGGTTATGTAGATCCTCTGCTGGATGCTGGAGAAGTGTTCGGCGTCTGGGTGATCGAGGGCGATGAAAAATTAAATGATATTCTTCCATTTAAAAAGGCAGGACTTTCAGACAAAGTATTTGTCGTACCAGATATGAGTCCTTATAAAAAGAGAAAAGTCCGCATTTTAAACGGAGCACACACCGGATTCGTGCTGGGCGCTTATCTGGCAGGCGAAAATATTGTGCGCGACTGCATGCACGATGAAGTCATCAAAGGATTTATGAACAAAATGCTTTATGAGGAGGTCATTCCAACGCTTCCGCTGGATAAAGAGGATCTGTTAAAATTTGCGGCAGCCGTGTCTGATCGTTTTAACAATCCGTTTGTAAACCATGAACTTATGAGTATATCATTAAATTCCACTTCGAAATGGAAAGCGCGCAATATGCCGTCCTTCCTGGAGTACATCCGGGAGCAGGGCACACTGCCGGTCTGCCTGACCATGTCCCTTGCAGCGTACATTGCGTTCTATAGCAACGATATTCAGGCATTGACGGATAACGGATTGGTCTGCAAACGTCCGGCTGGAAATGAATATACCGTGAGTGATGACAGATGGGCACTTGAATTTTATTATGCACATCGGGACGATTCGGCAGAAGAACTTGTGCATGCGGTTCTCACCAATGAAAAAATGTGGGATCAGGACCTCTCCAAAATCGAAGGTCTGGAAAAAGCAGTTGTGGACGATCTGGTAAAAATTCGAGAGGAAGGGGCAAAGGCTGCTTATGCAAGCTGCCTGTAAGCGTTTATGAAAACAATACAGATAGCACCGGGCGATAATGTGGCAGTTGCACTCTGCCCGATTCCGGCGGGAGAACTTGTGCAGGCAGGAACACAGGCTTCTGTGAAAGTGCTGGAAGATATTCCGCAGGGACATAAAATTGCCTTAAAACATATTGCAAAAGAAGACAATATTATCAAATACGGATTTGCAATCGGACATGCAACGGCAGAGATTCAGGCAGGAAGCTGGGTACATACCCATAATATGGCGACGAATCTCTCCGGCGAGATCGCATATACCTACCAGCCAGAGCTTAAAATGCCTGCGCCGGAAAAACCGGAATATTTTAACGGATTCCGCAGGAAAGACGGACGTGCAGCGATCCGGAATGAGATCTGGATCATTCCGACAGTAGGGTGTGTCAATGATGTCGCTAAGAGAATGACAGCACTCAATCAGGATCTTGTGACCGGAACGATAGACGGTCTGTATACATTCGATCATCCATTTGGATGCAGCCAGACAGGACATGACCATGCACAGACCAGAAAGCTTCTGGCGGCGCTTGTGCGCCATCCCAATGCAGCAGCAGTACTTGTATTGGGACTTGGATGTGAGAATCTGACACATGAACAGTTCGTGGAGGAACTGGGCGATTATGATGCGGACAGAGTCAAATTCTTAACCTGCCAGGAAGTGGAGGATGAATTTGAAGCCGGAAGAAAATTATTGGATGAATGTGCAGCCTATGCCGGACAGTTCCACAGGGAACCGATCCCGGTGAGCGAGCTTGTAGTCGGGATGAAATGCGGCGGTTCTGACGGACTTTCCGGTATCACGGCAAACCCGGCAGTAGGCCGTTTCAGCGACATGCTTGTGGCAAGAGGCGGTTCCACAGTTCTGACAGAAGTACCGGAAATGTTTGGTGCAGAGGGATTTTTAATGAACCGCTGTATTAATAAAGAGGTGTTTGAAAAAGCTGTCAGTATGATCAACGGATTCAAAAATTATTTTATAAGCCACAACGAGGTCGTATACGACAACCCAAGCCCGGGAAACCGCCAGGGTGGTATTACAACGCTCGAAGACAAGTCCTGCGGCTGCGTACAGAAAGGCGGTACAGCTCCGATCATGGATGTGATCGGATATGGGGACGCTGTTGTGACAAAGGGATTAAATATGCTTTATGGACCTGGAAACGATCTTGTATCAGCAACGGCGATGACAGCAGCAGGAGCGCACCTGATTCTGTTCACAACAGGACGCGGTACACCATTCGGAGCGCCGGCTCCGACATTGAAGCTGTCCACGAACAGCCGGCTTGCGGAAAATAAAAAAGGATGGATCGATTTTGATGCAGGTCCGATCGTTGAAGGAGAATCCATTGACGACGCAGCAAAACGTCTGTTACAGCTGGTGATCGAAGTTGCCAATGGAAAAGAAACACAGACTGAGAAGCGTGGATACAGAAGCATTTCCATTTTTAAGGATGGGGTTGTTTTGTAAAAGGAATCTTAATAAGCAGGGATATCATTCCAGAAAACAGGGGTACACAATGTGTGTCCTGCAATCTTGGAATATCCCTGCTTTATTTTGCTTTTTAGTAAAAGGTCTGTTATGATTAAGAATATAATGTATTTTTATACAAAAATAAATTTATGAGAGGACAAAAGAAAGCGGGGGAAAGAGTTTATGAAAAAAATAATACCAATCATTTTTTTTCTGGTTTTTGCTGTAATCGGAGTGGGGATGCTGATCGGAAGCTTTTCGATTTTGAACATGGAAACCAGTGCTATGGATGGAGCAGAGGAAATTACGGCATACATTACAGATATCCAGACACACAGGGATTCGGACGGAGATGTGGATCATGATGTGTTTGTGACCTATGAATATGATGGGGTAACGTATGAAGATCAGAAGATCACCAGCTACAGTTCAGACATGTATATCGGTGAGGAACTGACACTTTATTTCAATCCGCTGCGTCCGGCATGGCTGACTGTGAAAGGACATGAATACTATGGATTTCGCATGATGCTTTTTATGGGAATTGTGTTTTTCCTTGTTGGAATCAGTTATCCGTTTTATCAGTTGATCATGAAATTGAGAAAAAAACGCATTTTGAAAAAGGGTTATATACTTCATGCAACGATTGAAGACATTGTGCTGAACACATCCATGAGAGTGAATGGACAGAGTCCATATGTCATTTACTGCTCGTATTATGATGCACTACAGAATCTGACCTATCGTTTCAAGAGTGATAATCTGTGGACAGATCCAGGGTATGTTTATCGACCGGGAGATCCGATTGAGGTTGCAGCAGATCCGAAGAATTACAAACACTATCATGTGATGGCAGAGGAACAGATCAATCAGAGAGTTGTCGATTATACATAGAAAAAAGAGGAAACTACATGATAACTACAATTTTACTTGATTTAGACGACACGATTCTTGATTTTCATAAGGCAGAAAAAGAAGCTCTGAAAAAAGCACTGCACAAAATCGGTGTGGAGCCGACAGAGGCGCTGCTGAAAAGATACAGCGAGATCAATCTGTCCCAGTGGAAATTATTAGAACTCGGCAAACTGACGCATGCGGAAGTGAAGATAAACCGCTACCGGATTTTCTTTGAAGAATGTGGAATACAGGCGTCGCCGGAAGAAACGGCAAAATGCTACGAACATAATCTTGCTTATGAGCATGAAAAAGTAGAAGGCGCACTGGAACTTTTACAAAAACTGCATGGAAAATACCGATTATACGCAGCGTCGAATGGAACCTACGAAGTACAGAAACGCCGGATTGAGGAGTCCGGGATAAAACCGTATTTTGAGGATTTTTTTATTTCGAAAAAAATCGGCTTCTATAAGCCGGATAAAAAATTTTTCGACTATTGTTTCGCCCATATTCCTGATTTTAAGCTGGAAGAGAGTGTCATTGTGGGCGACAGCTTATCCTCAGATATCCTTGGTGGAAAAAATGCCGGACTGACTACTATCTGGTATCAAAGAGACAGAAATATAACAGACCATGGTGCGATCCATCCGGATTACCGCATTTTTGAATTGAGTGAACTGCCGGATTTATTAGAAAAAATAGAATAACAGCGAAAATGCATCAATAACAAACAAGTGCAGGAATCTGGCAATATATTGGGGATAGAAATGAATGGAATAAATTGCAGTGATGTGTTAAAATAATCATGGTTTGAATTGAAATTATCGAATGTCAGATATCGTGAAATTGAATCATTACGAACGATATTTTAGACATTGGGTTATTAGGAAAGGATATTTTTTTATGGAAGAAAAGACAACAATGGAAATCACAAACGATAGATTAGAGGAGGCGATCAAAGATTACGCAGCAGACCGGACAAAAGAAAAGCTTACAGCAGTCTTAAATCTGCTTCGTCCGACAAAACTGTTAGTTCCGGCAATGTTAAAAGCACCGGATCAGCCAACTCCCTGCTTTTTGAAGAGCGGTACCGGCGAACAGTATTTTGTAGTGTACACCTCCAAAGAGCAGATGGCAAATGCACCAAAAAGCCAGGCACTTTTAAGCATGCCATTCCCGGCATGCAACAGCGTTGCCGTAAAACCGGAATTGAATTTAAGCGGAATGGTCATCAATCCATTTACCGATAATCTGGTACTGAAAATTGAATTGATCCAGAAACTTCATGAAGCAGATGAGAAAATGGCAAAACAGCCAAAGCAGATCAAGATGACACCACAGCAGTTTCAGGCATTCGTGAAAAATCAGACAGAGTTTTCGGTGATCCCGAAACGCTTATATGCCGAGAAAGCAGAATTTGTACAGAAGCTTTGCGATGAAAAAGAAGCTTTTGTCAATGAACTTTTTGCAGCAGCATTCAAAGAGCCGAAGCTTTATCCATACACAGAGGATGACTATTCCGTTATGGCACTGGATATTTCCGAGGATCTGACACTGATCCGCGTGGATCTTCCAGATAAAGGTTTGGTTCCGCCACTTTGCTATCGTATCTATATTACATACAATCCATTAAAGGATGAGGCGCATTATTATACAATCGAGATGACAAAAGAGAAGGATGTGCGTCTGCTCGGCGGAGTGACAGAAGAAGCCAAACATGTCAGCTATGGAAATGCACCGGTAGAGGGCGCAGAATTGCAGGAGATTATGAACCTTGCAAAAAATCCTGGGGAACTGACAAGCTAAACTGGAGGTTGACTAAGTAATGTTGGCAGATCTTATGGCTGCTTCGCAGGTTTTCGAAGGGCAGAAATAAGTATTCCCTCACAAGTCAAATCATTAGTGTATATAAATAAAAATCGTACAAACAAATATGATTTCCTTTGTGAGATTTGCGAACAGGAACATCATATTTCGTTTGTACGATTTTTTTTAAATATTTACTTCACAAGACTTTCTGCGTAATCCAGTGCATCGACGATATTTTTATGGAAATTCTCTTTTCCGATAAGTTCCACAAATCCGTCCTTTTCCATAACATGCATTGGCTGCTCATTGACATGTGAGAACACCAGCGTAATATTCTTGCGTTTCGCGCGTGTGGCAAGTTCATGTAAAGAGTGCATTGCACTTGCATCGATGGCAGGAACGCTTCGCATACGGATGACAACGACCTTGGTGTGGTGATGACTGTTGATATTTACAATCTGGTCTGCCGCAGCGAAAAACATTGGACCGCAAATCTCGAATACGCTGATAGAGTGCGGAATATCACGGAGTTTTTCTGCCTCGCCCGGTGTGATGTCAGGGGAATCCGTGTACTTCCAGGCTTTGATGTCGGCTGTTTCAGCCATACGTTTCATAAATAAAAGGGCAGCAAGTACAACGCCGATTTCAATTGCAACGACCAGATCAAAAAATACGGTTAAGAAAAAGGTGGCAACTAAAACAATAATATCGCTTTTTGGCGCGGTTTTGCAAAGACGGAAGAAGGAAGACCAGTCTGCCATATTTGCAGCTACCACAAGGAGAACAGCGGCTAAAGTTGTCATTGGGATCAATGCAGCAAGCGGCATTAAAACCAGAAGAATAATAGTCAAAGTGATACAGTGCACAATACCGGCAATTGGTGTGCGTCCACCGTTTCGGACGTTGGCAGCAGTTCTGGCAATTGCGCCAGTGGCTGGAATACCACCAAAAAGTCCTGAAAAAATATTTCCAAGTCCCTGACCAATCAGTTCGGCATTGGATTTATGTGTATCACCGATCATACCGTCTGATACCACTGCGGAAAGCAGGGATTCGATACCGGCGAGAATGGCAATCGTAAAAGCCGGGGAGAGCATCTGCTGTACCAGTTTCATGGAGAGGGCAGGTGCGTGGAAGCTTGGAAAAGCAGAATTTAATTCGCCGTAAACGCTTCCAATGGTATTGACCGGAAGTTTCGCAAAATACACGATCGCGGTTGTGATAATGATCGCAACGAGAGAACCCGGAATTTTATCTGTCACCTTTGGCCAGAGCAGCATAATGATGACTGCAACAAAACCGATCACTGTGGCGGTAAGGTTAATGGTACTAATATTTTCAATATAGGCAGCGATTTTATTTAAAAATTCAGAAGGAACAGACGCAATCTCAAGACCGAAAAAGTCTTTTAACTGTCCTACAAATAAAGTTACTGCAATACCACAGGTAAAACCGGTGGTAATTGTATAAGGAATATACTTGATGAGGGAGCCGAAACGGCAGATTCCCATAATTATCAGAATAATTCCGGCGAGGATTGTCGCAACAATCAGTCCGTCAGTACCATATTCTTCCACAATTCCGTAGATGATGACAACAAATGCTGCGGTCGGACCGCCGATCTGGACGCGGCTTCCGCCGAAAAATGAAATGAAAAATCCGGCAATGATCGCAGTGTAAAGTCCCTGTTCAGGTCCCACACCGGAAGCGATTGCAAGCGCAATGGAAAGCGGGAGAGCAATGATTGCAACAATAATACCGGAAATAATATCCTTGATGAGCTGCTCTTTGGTGTAACCTTTCATGACATCAAAAAGTTTTGGCCTTAGTTCATTCATATGATGATTTATCCTTTCAGTAAAAAATGTATAAAATAATTATTAAAAAAATATAAACACGCAAGTTAAATTTCTATCACTGTGGGAGCGCTATTTCAAGGAAAATCACTCGTTATTTTTTTGACAGGCTGTTTTTTCCATGATACAAGCAATGATATGACTTAATTCCTATTGACATAGTATGAATAGGGGAATATACTGAATCTAATGATTTTCAGAAGTCAGTATGTTTTTACAGAAAATGTGAAACGGCTTATAAGGGAAGGATTATTTTATGAAAGTATCAACAAAAGGAAGATATGCTTTAAGATTAATGTTAGATCTTGCCGTGAACAATACAGGTGAACCAATCAGCCTGAAGGACATTGCAAGAAGACAGGAGATTTCAGATAAATATCTGGAGCAGATCATTTCTGTTTTAAATAAGGCAAACTATGTAAAAAGTATTCGTGGCGCACAGGGTGGCTACATATTAACCAAAAAACCAGAGGAATACACCATTGGCATGATCCTTCGGCTGACAGAGGGAAGCCTTGCTCCGGTCGCCTGTGTGGAAGAGGATAATACCTGTGAGAAGATTCATGATTGCGCCACAGTTCTTGTCTGGCAGAAAATGAACGAAGCGATCAATGATGTTGTAGACCACATGACATTGCAGGATCTCGTTGATTATGAAATGAAAAACTGCTCAGATTATGTCATATAGTAAAATATATCAATAAAAGAGATTAAATTTAATCATTTTATTCTCTCTACCACCGTGTTAATATTATATCAGATTTGTTGATGTATTTTATGCAACCGGGAATTGCAACAGATTCCGCCATGCATAATCTGCAAAACGATGAAGAGAAGCAATATTTAATATGACATAATAAGATGCCGCATTAGTTTCGCCTCTATGATTCGGATGAATCATAGAGGTTTTTCTTTATAGGAAATTGTGATGCAATATCCTATAATGTAAAAATGCTCCGCGAGGGTGCAGCATGGGCGCTTAAGGGAAGGAATAAACATGAAAAACGTAAACAAATATGAAAGACAATATTTTATGCCGCCAGTCTGTGAGTATGACTGGGCAAAGAAAGACCATATCGAAAAGGCACCAATCTGGTGTTCGGTAGATCTTCGTGACGGTAATCAGGCATTGATCGAACCGATGAGCCTGGATGAAAAACTGGAATTTTTCCAGATGTTAGTAGATATCGGATTCAAGGAAATCGAGGTTGGTTTCCCGGCAGCATCCGAGACAGAGTTTATTTTCATGAGAACCCTGATCGAGCGTGATATGATTCCGGATGATGTGACAGTGCAGGTTTTGACACAGGCGAGAGAACATATTATAAAGAAAACATTTGAGGCGGTAAAAGGTGCACCGCATGCTGTCATTCACCTTTACAATTCCACTTCCGTTGCACAGCGGGAACAGGTGTTTAAAAAGAGCAAAGAGCAGATTAAGCAGCTTGCAGTTGACGGAGCAGAATTATTGAAAAAACTGGCAGCCGAGACAGACGGAGATTTCTCATTTGAGTACAGCCCAGAGAGTTTCCACGGCACAGAAGTAGAGTATGCAGTGGAAGTCTGCAACGCGGTACTTGATGTATGGCAGCCGTCCGCAAAAAACAAGGCAATCATCAACATCCCGGCGACTGTGGAAACAGCAATGCCACATGTGTTTGCAACCCAGATCGAATATGTCAGCAAAAATTTAAAATATCGTGATAATGTTGTTTTAAGTCTTCATCCACACAATGACAGAGGCTGTGGCGTCAGCGACGCAGAACTTGGATTGCTCGCCGGTGCAGACCGAATCGAGGGAACTTTGTTTGGAAACGGAGAGCGTACCGGTAATGTAGACATTATCACAGTGGCAATGAACATGTACTCTTACGGTATTGATCCAAAACTTGATTTTTCCAATATGCCGCATATCCGTGAAGTGTATGAGCGTCTGACAAGAATGCAGGTAAATGACCGTCAGCCATATGCAGGAAATCTTGTATTCTCTGCATTCTCCGGTTCTCATCAGGATGCGATCGCCAAAGGAATGGCATGGAGAGAAGAAAAGAAACTCACTACCTGGATCGTTCCATATCTTCCGATTGATCCGGTGGATGTCGGAAGAACTTACGATTCTGACGTGATCCGAATCAACAGCCAGTCCGGTAAAGGCGGAATCAGTTACATTTTGAAACAGAACTTCTCTATTTCTGTACCGGAGAAAATGCGTGAGGAAGTTGGCTATGCTGTAAAACAGGTATCAGATGAGGAACACAAAGAGCTTTCACCACAGTGGGTATATGAGATTTTTGAGGATAACTACATTCACTATACACCATACTTCCAGATTTCCGAATGTCATTTCCGTCAGGATGACGGCATCATGGCAGAAGCAACGATCCAGTATGGCGAGAAAAAGACAATCGTGGATGCAAATGGTAATGGACGTCTGGATGCAGTCAGCAATACGATCAAACAGTATTTTGGAATCACATATGAACTGTCAACTTATGAGGAGCATGCATTGTCCCATGGATCTTCTTCCAAGGCAATGGCTTATGTAGGAATCACTCATGACGGAAAAAATTACTGGGGCGCAGGCATGGATGAAGATATTATTAAAGCATCCATTCATGCACTTGTTGTAGCGGTTAACAAGCTTCCGGAGATGACAAAAGATGACAATCATCAGGATGACCGTCTGGTTTCCATGCTGAATTATATTCAGACGAATTATCAGACTGTTACATTGGAAGATATGGCAGAACAGTTCCATTTGTCAGAACCATACATTTCCAAATACATTAAAGATAAATCCGGCAAAACATTTGGAGAGCATGTTGCACACACAAGAATGAAACGTGCCAAAACATTATTGAAAAATGGAAATATGACCGTTGAGAATATTTCTTATGCAGTTGGATATCAGAATGTAGAGCATTTCAACCGTACATTCAAAAAGACGTTTGAAATGACGCCGCTGCAGTACCGGAATTTAAGCAGAGAGTAGAGATGAAAAAGAAAAATCGTACAGACAAATATGATTTCCTTTGTGAGCTTTGCGAACAGGAACATCATATTTCGTCTGCACGATTTTTCTTTCATTTACACTGAGAATAACTTGTGAAGCTCCACTGATATATACCAGCTTTAAGTTTCTGAACAACCACTTTGTCTGTTCCAGCTCATGTGCGGCAAAAGCCACTGACGTAACTTGATATGTAGAACGGCACTTGGCAATTCTTCCATACTATATATTGGAGTTCACATTATTCGACAATATCCTCTATATAGTTGTAATCTATTTTTCCTTTTGTCACAGAATAGAAAAAAGGATCTTTTCTAATGCTATCATCTGAATTGATAATAAAATTGTTCCAATCATCTGCTTCATTGCCGTCAGATAGATAAATAGTTACTTTGAAGCTATACCCAGAATATCCAACCGATAATTTTGCCCGTTTTACTTCGACATCATTCAAATTAGCAATAATATGTTGTATTTGCTCTTTATCCTTAATATGTGTTGTATTCCCACTATTGCCATTGAAAACAACGATTTCCATAACTTCATTATGGTCTAAATCCATCAAGTCGATTGGCGTATTATACCAAATAGCGATGCCTGCAAAAAGAATTGCCATAGCGGATAATAATATAATTATTTTCTTTTTCATAGTAGATTGCCTCCATTTGCATTTATTTAACTGTTACTTACAATTTCCTTGTCTTCCTGCAATAGTTCCCCTCGTTTCCTGCCAGCCTTTCTGAAAGGTCTGATTTCCTGAGAACGTTTTTCCATCTCTTAATCAATAAAATATATAACATTTAGAAAGGATTTTTGCAACTTTCGACATTTTTCATTCCTGTTATTTCCTGTGACATATACAGTTTTATTACAAAGCGTAGCAGATAACATTTATATAGCTCGATGTGAGCATGAAGCGTAGCGGAATGTGAATGGCAAGGCTTAGATTAATAATTTCATGCTTGGTATGTGTCAGGGAACTTTTACAAGTTATTCTCAGTGTAAATGAAAGAAAATCATATTTGTTTGTATAGTTTTTCTTTTATTTTTACATTGCGTTTGACTTGTGAAAGAAAACATATCTTTACTCCAAGTTTGAAAAAATATTATTATTTTACAAAATTGTGTTTACAAATTTGATATATAACTCTTTTTATATGTTAGATAATCGATTATCAATTAAATAAAAGGAGCGAAAAAAATATGAGTACATATGGAGAACCATTAACATACAGTCAGTGGCAGAATGCGTGGAGTGATCCCAATATATCTGAAATTGATTGTTTGGCAAGAGTAATTTATGCTGAGGACACCGTAAATGTAGCGGGGGAATATGCAGTGGCTAAAGAAATTTGGAATAGAAAAATGAGCGGAAATCCAAAACGTTTTGCAAGAGACAAGGTGAATTTGACGTGGAAAAATATTATTTTCAAATCAGCTGAGTATAACGTTGCAACTGGTAGCGAAGAACATTGTAAACATGCAATGAAACCGACAAAGAATAGGTATTGGGACAATTGCGTAGCAAGAGCAAGTGAACTAGTTGCTGGGGCTGTTCCATCTTCTTTATTGGGAGGACAGAAGTATCATCGTGCGAGTAGTTCTTTTAGCTCGGCAGGAATAACTGGAATTGATACATCCACAATAAAGGCAATAGGGGGAAATACATTCTTTGATTATTTGCCAGGGTATTAATTTGCAATGCAAGTAGTATAAAACATTATCATTTCTATATAAATTTCCAAACTTATTTTGGGTTTGGAAATTTATATAAGAAAGAAATAGGGTAATGTGGGAATGTTGAATATCATGGACGTTCATCAAGAATAGAAGTCTTTAGTACCTCAAATTGATTCCCATTCCACTTCATTTCAATTTTAAGGGTAGTATTCAGGCGGTATAAAATATCTTCATACAAGGTTAGGGTAGAAGGAGTTCCTTCTTCAATTGAAATATTCCATGCAGTTGAAGAAGAAAGAAATTTTTCGCTATTTTGTAAATCGGAATAATAGTCGCCGAATGTTTTCTGGTCATGTTTGGAAATTTGATATTTTTCTGCTAATCCAAGTTCCTCACATGTAATAAGGATTTCATACTCTTTATCTGTTTTTTCGATAAAAACAGGATATCCGGCTTTATAGCTGTCATTTTCTTCTGAAATTGTTATCGGCAGCAGTTTATATTTATTTCTGGTCGGTGCCCAAATGGCAATTTCACTGTTTTCATAAGGATAGTCGGAGTAGGAATGAAAACCATAGAAAATAATCTCGTTTTTACCGTCACCAGTTAGGTCGGACGCATACAAGTTTATCTGCATCATGGTATCTTCAAATGGACCAATTTCGAGAATTTTTCCATTTCCAAAGCATAGGGCATACATTTTTTCACCATCATCCATAAAGTATTGTAGGACTCTATCCGGTTTTTGATCTTGGTCATAATCCTGCTTGGCATAAATATCATCTAAGACTTCGACATTATCCAGATATCCTTCATAATCTGTTAGAAAATCAATATAATCCATAGTTACTTTTTCATCATCAAAGTCAGTGACTTTGCAGCCGTTGGCTAATTTGTCATTTGCACATCCGCATAAAAGCGGGAGAGCTAAAGAGAGAGAAAAAAGAAAAATTTTTTTCATAGGAGTGCTCCTGTCATGTAATTGATATTTTCCCTTCATGGATCAGTTCAATAAACTGTTTGACCAGCACCGGATCAAACTGTGTCCCACTGTTCTTTTCCAGTTCATTGACTGCATAATCGACGGAAAGTGCCTGCTTATAAGGACGTTTGGCAGTCATGGCGTCGAAACAGTCTGCAATCGTAAGAATCCTTGCCATATAAGGAATATTCTGTCCGGCAAGTCCGCGCGGATAGCCAGTGCCGTCGTAGCGTTCATGATGACCGACAACGGCAGGAATCACATAGTCCATGTCCGGCAGATAGCGGATCATTTTAGTTGAATTTTCCACATGCGTTTTCATAATGGCGTATTCTTCGTCAGTGAGCCGCGACGTTTTCTGAAGAATACGTTCAGGAATACTGATCTTTCCAATGTCGTGCAAAAGACCGGCATCACGGATAATCTCTATGTCGTTGGAATTCATGTCGAGGGATTCGGCGAGAATCACAGCGTATTTGGATACATTCATAGAGTGAATAAAAGTGTAACTGTCTTTGGCGTCGATCGCAGCCGTAAGGGCATAAATTGTCGGTGCGACACGTTCATATGCAGTGCGGATATCTGGGTCATGGGAACGCTCGTCCATTCCATGACGATAAACTTCTATTTTTCCTTTTCCAGCCTGTTTTCCATAATAGACAGCCTGCGTCGCATTATGTAAAAAAGACATCGCATCGGTAGAAATATCCGGGAAAACAGAAATTCCACAAGAGACAGATATGTCCCAGACTGTATTGGCAGGAGAGACCTCGACAATACCATTTACAATCCGTTTGCAGTAATCTTTTGCCTCCTCCACATCAGTCCCCTCTTTTAAAATAATAAATTCATCAGCACCAAAGCGGAAACCAATATCGCCTGAGGTGATCTCCTGAAGAATGATCTGTGCAAAACGGTGGATCAGGTTATCGCCTTCCTGTGCCCCGTATAATTCGTTGTATAATTTGAAATCGTCGATATCAAGCACAATCAGCGTGGACGGCTTCTGGTGCTGGCACACATTGTCAATACACTCAAACGCATGCTTACGGTTAAACAGGGAAGTGAGCTCGTCTGTAATGGAAGCACGGTAGGCATTCTGGTATAAATTGGCATTGCGCAGCGCATAGGAAAAATAGTAGCAGATTTTTTGCAGATATTTTGACTCATCAGGTGTCAGGGGGCGCTGTTTTCCATTTGCAATATACAGAAAACCGATGATCACACGATTATACTTTAAGGTATAGATCGCAGTGATGTTTTCTACTGACAGCCATTCCCGCTGTCTCGCCGTCATAAGCGAGAGAATATGAGAGGCATTTTCGTCGAGTATGGTCAGGTTTGGAGCGTCATTTAATTCTTCTAACATGGATTCTGTTGGAACACTGTATGGTTTGGTATAGGCGATATCACCATATTTTCGGATGACAGAAAAAATATGCCGTGTATTCTGGTTCATCATCAGTAAAAGCCCGTCCGGACAGAGCAGATCGGATAATGCCTGCATCGTGGCATCGTAGATTTCATCAGCATTTAACGTGTTGATAACGGTTGATACAAAATAGTCCCAAATTTCTTCTTTTTCTTTCATAAAACTCCTTAATACATATAAGAATGGCGATTCTAATGAGCGGATTGAAAGAGCTGGAGCATTGTTAAATTTTATGCAAATTAATCCGTATCTCTTGTGAATGCTCTTTTATTATACTATAATATTGCATGTATGGCACATAAAAATTATATGTGTTTTATTTGGAGGCGGAGTATGAGACAGGAAGAATTTAAAATGGAACGTACAGGTCTGGTAGAGATAGGGCAGGTCATTCCGATCACAGAAGGAAAATTACCGAACTCATATTATTATACATTAGGAAAAGCATATGCGATGTCTGCCAATTATCCGGTTGGTAACAGGATAAAATCCAAAGAAGGAAAGGTTGTAGATGTGAAGGAAACAGAAAAGGGATATTTTGTAACAGTTGAATTTGATGAATAAATGAGATAGAATAGAAACATTCTTTTGAAATTGAAAGGAAGCATACATGCGTTATTTACCAACGAGTAAACTGACGCCTGGAATGGCCCTTGGTCAGGATATATACGACGGAGCTGGCAGACTGTTACTTGCAAAACATTTACTTCTCTCGGCAGAATATATTTCAAATCTTGAATTTTTAGGGTTTCCAGGAATATACATTGATGATGAATTTACACGCGGCATTGAGATTCAGCAGATTTTGAATCCACAAGTGAAAAGCCAGGCGCTGAGCGTTGTGCATGATTTGTTTGCGTTTGACATGAAGTCAGGTGCGGCAGATGTGCCGGTCAGCGAGATTAAAATACAAAAGATGATCGAGCGCATTGTAGAGAATATTTTAAGCAATGGTGATATTATGTGCAATGTGTTAGATATAAAAAACTATGATGACTACATCTATTATCATTCTATCAATGTTGCCATGATGTCAGCAATGGTAGGCGCCCGGTATGGATTGAGCGAGGAACAGCTTTATCAGCTTACGACAGCAGCAATCCTTCATGATATCGGAAAGAGGTTCGTTGATATCGGGATTGTCAATGGAGATCATTCATTGTCGGAGGAGGAACAGAAGCTTTTAAATCAGCATCCAAAACTCGGTGCAGATTATCTGCGGAGCAATTATCATTTTTCAGCACTGGTGTATGCCAGTGTGCAGCAGCATCATGAGAACTATGACGGAAGCGGCAGTCCTCTGGAAAAAAGCGGGGATCAGATTCCGTTATATGCAAGAATTATCCGGCTGATCGATCAGTATGATGATATGGTGTCTGTGCATCGGCAGAGAGAGGAGATTTCGCCGGCCGAAGCAGTAGAATATCTAATGGCAGGGTCAGGCAGTCTGTTTGATCCAAAGATCGTGGAATTGTTTGTTGAGAAGATTGCGGTGTATCCGGTGGGATGTGAAGTAGAATTATCGAATGGAATGCACGGCGTAGTTGCGCATAATTTTGAACGGTTTTTCTTAAGACCGATTGTTAAGATCATTGAAACAGGCGAGATGTTGAATCTTCGTGATGATCCGAATGCAAGAAGCATTATTATTTCGAAAATAGTAATACATTAAACATGAGGTAATTATGACAGGACAGGGAAAGAGTGCGATTGATACACTTCTTGCGGAGAGCTTTAAAGAGCTTGCCAAGAAGCATCCAATTGAGAAGATCACAATTAAAGAGATCACAGATCTGGCGGGGGTTATCCGTCCGACGTTTTACAATCATTTTCAGGATAAGTATGAATTGCTGGAGTGGATCATCACGACGGATCTGCTCAATCCGATCGAACCATTGATCCAGAATGGAATGATCAATGAAGGCTTGGTACTTCTCTTTACCAACATTGAAAAAGATAAAGATTTTTACACGCGCGCTATCCGGTTAGAAGGGCAGAACTCTTTTGAGGAGATTGCAAAAAGCTGCGTGGAAAAGATCCTTTTGAACGTGATCGACCGTGCCAATACCGGGAAAAAACAGAAGTATTCCTGGCTCACACCAAAGCGTATCGCAGAGTATTATGCACAGTCGATGTGTTATGTTGTGATCACATGGATTCAGTCTGGAATGACGATCTCGGCGAAAGAACTGGCAGAGATTTACGATTATATTATCAAACGATCCATGGATGATATTATTGCAGAGATGTAATATTGCCGCACATAAGGTGCGGCATTTTTTCTTTCAGGCGAAATTGTGATGCGATAGTTCCATAAAGTCAAGGATGTGACGGATCTATAAAAAACAACAGACATTCGCTAAGCATTGTCTATGGAAATGTGGCAGAAAGACGTTATAATGATAAATTAGAAATATTATTAGGAAACGTCTGCCGGGTAGAGAGGCAGAAACGGGAGGATTCATGAACTGGATAGAAAATCTGTTGATTCTTGTAGGCATATCGCTGGATATTTTTGCGGGTATGGAATGTCAGGGATCACTTGTGGCAAAAATAGATAAAAAACATCTGACACTTGTATGCGGACTGATCGCAGTCTGGCAGCTTGCAGCACTGTACGTGGGAAACCTGCTTGCAAGGCTGCTTTATGCGAATAATCTGGCAAAAAACGAGCGGTTTATCGGAACCGTGATCGCAGCGGTTATTTTTTTCTGCCTGGGTGTCAGACTGATCGCAAAAGCAATCAAGAACGAGAGAGTCAATGAGCGCAGAGAGGAAAATCTTGGCTTCAAACGGTTCTTTCGTATGGCAGCCGTGACAAGTATTTACACACTTCTCACCGGAATTGCATTTGGCTTTCTGGAAACAAATTTAATGGTCATTTTGATCATGATCGTCTGCCTGACGATAGGTGTAGTGATCACAGGTGCTTATACAGGATATCACTTCGGCTTTGAGCATAAGACGAAAGCTTATGCAGGCGGTGCGATTTTACTTTGGATCGCCGGATTTGATGTGGTTTTCCGGTATGCGATGATGTAGGAAGAAACAAAACATGAAAATATTTTTAACAGCGATCAACGCAAAGTATATTCATTCGAATCTGGCGGTTTACAGCTTAAGAGCCTACGCCAAAGTATTTCAGGAACAGATTGAGATCGGGGAATATACGATCAACAATAGAGTCGATTATATTTTAGAACAAATCTATAAAGCAAAGCCGGACGTCCTATGTTTTTCCTGTTATATCTGGAACATAGGGTATGTCGAGGATCTGATCACGGAGTATCACAAACTGTGTCCGGAAGTGCCAATCTGGGTAGGCGGACCGGAAGTGTCCTATGAGGTGGAAACATTTCTGGAAGAACATCCGCAGGTGACAGGCGTGATGATCGGCGAGGGCGAGCGTACATTTCAACAACTGTGTGAATATTATGTAAACCAAAATGGCACACTAAAGGAACTGAACGGAATCGCATACAAAGATTCTGTCAGCGGAGAAGTGATTTTTACACAGCCACAGGAACCGATGAATATGTCGGATATTCCATTCTGCTACGATCATATTGAAAATTTTGAAAACCGTATTATTTATTATGAGTCAAGCCGCGGCTGCCCGTTCAACTGCAGCTATTGTCTGTCTTCGATTGATAAAAAGCTGCGTTTCCGGGATACAGAGCTTGTGAAAAAAGAACTTGAATTCTTTATTGAAAAGAAGGTGCCACAGGTAAAATTTGTAGACCGCACTTTCAACTGCAAGCATGATCACGCAATGGAGATCTGGAGATTTGTAAAAGAGCATGACAACGGCATTACCAATTTCCATTTTGAAATATCAGCGGATCTTTTAAATGAGGAAGAATTAGCGCTGATCCATGATATGCGGCCGGGACTGATCCAGTTAGAGATCGGCGTGCAGTCTACGAACGAGCCGACGATCCGGGAAATCCACCGGACGATGAAGCTGGAACTTTTGAAAGACATTGTAAGAAAAATCCAGAGCGGCGGAAATATCCACGAACATCTGGATCTGATCGCCGGGCTTCCGTATGAGGACTATGCTGCTTTTGCAAAATCTTTTGACGAGATTTATGAACTGAAACCGAATCAGTTACAGCTTGGATTTTTGAAGGTGTTAAAGGGTTCTTATATGTACGGGCATGCAGCGGAATATGAGATCGTTTATCACGAAAAAACACCATACGAAGTGATGAAAACAAAATGGCTCAGCTTTGATGATGTATTAAAAATCAAGCAGGTGGAAGAAATGCTTGAGGTTTATTACAACAGCGGGCAGTTTGAGATCACCATGAAAGTGTTAGAACCTCTATTTGACAGTGCATTTATGATGTTTCAGGAATTAGGTGCTTTTTATGAGGCAAGGGGATATTTTGGCATGAGCCATTCGAGAATCCGCAGAGCTGAGATCCTGCTTGAGTTTATGAGAGAAAGAAAAAGCAGCGGCGCAGTGATGCAGATGTTAGAAGAAAGCCTGACATTTGATCTGTATTACCGTGAAAATTGTAAGAGCAGACCTTCCTGGGCACCGTCACCGGCAGAATTTAAAGAGCAGACGAGATATTACTGCAAAAATGGTGCAAAATCCCACTTGGAGCCATTCCATTACCGCTTCCCGGAAAAAAGCAAAAAAGCATTACAGGAAGTGCCAAAGCGCCTCGAAAAACCGGTGTATATGCTGTTTGACTATGAAAACAGAGATCCGTTAGATCATCAGGCGTGTGTGACAGAAGTTTTGGCAGCTGGTGCAGCAGAAGCGTAGAAAAGACGGAAAGGATAGAGTTATGTTAACTGATTATGTAGTCATTGATCTGGAAATGACAGGATTAAATGTTAAGACAGACCGTATTCTGGAAGTCGGTGCAGCACGGGTGCGCGGAAATGTCGTGACGGATACTTTTTCGGAAGTCATCAATCCAAAACGGAAATTATCGGAAAAAGTGGTTTCACTTACAGGTATTACGAATGAAATGGCGGAACAGGGCAAGGAAATGGATGCCACGCTTGGCGCGTTCTTTGCGTTTATCGGAGAGAATATTTTAGTGGGACAGAATGTGATTTTTGACTACAGTTTTTTGAAACAGTGGGCAGTGAATCACAAGCAGTCATTTGAGCGGAATGCGGTGGATACATTAAAGCTTGCAAGAAAATTTTTGCCGGAAGAACAGAAAAAAGATCTTGCGAGCCTGTGTGAATATTTTAAAATCGAGCGTGTGCATGCGCACCGCGCATTGGATGATGTGCTGGAAACACAGCAGATATTTGAACAGCTTCAGAACTTATATGCAGAGAAAAAGCCGGAAGCATTTCAACCATATCCGTTACAATATAAGGTGAAAAAGCAGTCTTTGGCGACACCACAGCAGATGAAATATCTGAAACAGTTCGTGGACTTTCACCAGATCCCGATGCCGGAACTTTCAGAGGAGGTTACCCGAAGCGAAGTGTCAAGGCTTACCGACCAGCTCATCGCCCGGTATGGGAAAATAAAAAAAGAATCATAATGTCAGCTGCTCTAAAATAGAAGATTTCATCATAGAATCAAGGGAGGATGCTCTGGTGATCAATTCGTTGATCTTAGAAGTGTCCCCCTGTTTTTTATAAATATTAGCTAAAAGCGTGTAATTAGCGCGGATATCAGAATCAATGGAAATCCCAAATTCCAGTACCGGAACAGCTTCTGTCTCAAACCCATTTTTGACCAGACAGCCTGCGTAGGCGACAATACTTCGCAAAAGCGCTGTATAATTCTGGTCATATTCAGATAAAGCCGGAAGATTGGCAGGACCGTAGGCAAGTTTTAAGTCGGTGTTGCTCTGGTGGCTTAAATTTAAAATCTTTTTTGTGGCAAGTGCTTTCAGATCATTCTCGTAATCAATTAATTCTTCATCATCAGAGATACCTATTGGAAATTTTTCCAAGGGTATGTTAATATAGGGAAGATTACTGATATCTTTACGGCGGACCTGATTGGCTTTGTCCTCGCGGTTCCAGAAGTTTTCAGCAGCTTCCTTTTGTTGTGCAGTTCCCCGTTTGCGGTAAAATGCAGCAACAGAGAGAAAAATGATAAAAAGTCCTAAGAATGGAAATCTCATGATACATGTCCTTTCTTTTGTATAAATTCAGGATAGAAAGAGGTAATTCTATGTATAATTTTGGTAAGAAAAAAAATCAAAAATTAATGGCAGCAATCGTTATTGTTGTGGTCGCTGCAATGCTTATCACAACTGTGCTTGCTGCTTTCATGTAAAATATACTAAAATTCCAAGGGGCAGTCAACGATATTCGTGGTTATGCACCTTGAAAAACATTCGCATAATAGGATAAAATGTGCATAAGCAATGAGCAGTGTCATGAGATTAAAATATCATCAGTTGTGCTGGCACAAAAAGATGATATTTTAATTGAATGATAGGGCGAATGCCCGTCAGCCCGAAAAATCTGTGATTTGTCGGGCTTGCACTGCGGTGTAAAGAAAAGAGAAAGAGACCAGATATGAATAAAAGTTTGAAAAAATGGATGAAATGGATTCAACTGTTCGCTGTGACTGTGTTATGCATTGGTTTTGCAGGAAACAGTGCGATCGTAAAAGCAGAGACAGAAGACAACAAAATTGCCGATGGCGTTTATATCGGAAATGTCTACGTTGGCGGCATGACAGCAGACGAGGCGAAAGCCGCTGTCAGTGCATATGCGCAGAGCGTGGATGAAGCTGTTTTTACGCTGAATGCCAATGGAAAGAGTGTGGAAGTGAGTGCACAGGAGCTTGGTATTGCGTTTCAGGATACCAGCGCGGTAGAGGAAGCACTTGCAGTTGGAAAAACCGGAAATCTTATTAAACGGTATAAAGATAAAAAAGATCTGGAATACGGCAGCAAAGTATTTGAACTTCCGTTAGGTGTCAATGAGGCAGAAGCGAAGGAAGTACTGACTGCAAAAGCAGAAAAACTCAACAACGATGCGGTCAATAACGGACTGATCCGTGAAAATGGACAGTTTCAGTTTATCGAGGGAAGCTCCGGAGTGGAAGTCAATGTGGAAAAATCTCTTGCCGTGATCAAAGATTATCTGAAAAACAACTGGGACGGCACAGACGCTTCCATAGATCTTGTGGCAGAGGTGGTTGAGCCGGAAGGAACAAAGGAAGAATTAGCCAAAGTAAAAGATTTGCTGGGCAGTTATACAACCAATTACAGTACATCTTCGGCAGCGCGCTGCACGAATATCAGCGTGGCAGCAGGAAAAATCAACGGAACCGTTTTATATCCGGGAGAGGAATTTTCAGTCGGACAGACGATCGGACCACTGACAGCAGCAGGCGGATATGAGCTTGCAGGCGCCTATGAGAATGGCCAGACCGTTCAGTCTTATGGCGGTGGAGTCTGCCAGGTATCGACAACCTTATACAATGCAGTATTAAAAGCCGAACTGGAAGTGACGCAGCGTTCGAACCATTCCATGATCGTTACTTATGTAAAACCGTCCATGGATGCGGCAATCGCCGGCGATTACAAAGATTTAAAGTTTGTAAATAATCTGGAGACCCCAATTTATATTGAAGGATATACAGTTGGAAAAGACCTTTATTTTAACATTTACGGTCAGGAAACAAGACCGTCAAATCGTAAAGTAACTTACGAGAGTGAAGTTGTGTCTGAGGAAGATCCGGGCACACAGTTTGTAGCAACCGCAGATGCAATCGGTGCGATCTCCACAACCCAGAGCAAGCATATGGGTTATGTGGCAAGACTTTGGAAGATCATAACAGTTGACGGCGTGGAGCAGAGCCGTGATGCGATCAACAAGAGTACTTACAAGTCCTCTCCGAAGATTGTGAATGTTGGAACAGCGTCGGCAGATCCGAATGCAACGGCGGCTGTCAATGCGGCATTGGCAACCGGAGATGAGGCAACCATATATGCGACGGTGGCGCAGTACAGCGGAGCAGGACAGACACCGGCAGAAGCTCCGGCGGAGGCACCTGCGGACAGTTCAGCAGAAGCGTCTGCAATCCTCGGAACGGTGGATGAGAGCCAGATTACAGAAAATACGACGACAGAAGGACAGTAGAGAAAAGATTATGAAAGTTGGAAAAGTACCGGAGAACGTGCTGAAACGTTCTGTTTTTAAACAAATTCATACAATGAGACCGGAAGTGGTCTTAGGAGCCGGAGTCGGAGAAGACTGCGCGGCAGTGCAGCTTGCGGAGGATGAGACGCTTGTAATGTCAACAGACCCGATTACCGGAACGGCAAAAGACATTGGCACACTCGCAATCCAGATCACTGTGAATGATCTTGCAAGTGCCGGAGCAGAACCGGTTGGCGTGCTGCTTACCGTACTTTTGCCAACTTCTGTCTGTGAGCAGGATCTCTGCCTGATGATGAAGCAGGTGGAGGAAGCCTGTGCAAAAGCAAACGTGCAGGTAATGGGCGGTCATACCGAGGTTACAAGAGTAGTCAACCAGCCGGTTATCAGTGTCTGTGGTGTCGGAAAAGTAAAAAAAGGTCATCTGATCTCGACAGCGGGTGCGAAACCTGGCATGGATATTTTAGTCAGCAAGTGGATCGGAATCGAGGGTACATCCATTATTGCAAAAGAGAAAGAAGAAGAATTAAAGACGCATTTTGCAGTGCCATTTATCGAGAAAGCAAAAGCGCTGGATGCATATATTTCCGTACAATCTGAGGCCGCAGTCGCCGTGACGTCTGGCGTTAGTGCAATGCATGACGTGACAGAGGGCGGAATTTTCGGAGCTCTGTGGGAAATGGCAGAAGCATCTGGCGTCGGACTTGAAATCGACTTAAAGAAAATACCAATCCGTCAGGAGACGGTAGAGGTTTGTGAATTTTTCGGAGTAAATCCATATCTTTTGATCTCCAGCGGCTGCATGTTAATGGCGGCACAGGACGGCAATCATCTCGTGCGCGAACTGGAAAAAGCAGGGATCAAAGCAACCATTATCGGAAAAGCAACCGCGGGAAATGACCGCGTTCTGTTGAATGAGGACGAAAGAAGATTCTTAGAACCACCAAAGACGGATGAGTTATATAAAGTAATCGGAAGGTAATAAAAGAAAGAAGGAGTGCATATTATGCGTGAAAAAATTTTAACATTTATAGAGAAAAACAGCAGAATTGATTTAAAAGAGCTTGCCATTATTCTTGGCGTGGATGAGGCATCCGTTGTCAACGAGCTTCAGAAAATGGAAGAAGAACATATTATCTGTGGCTATCATACACTGATCGACTGGGATAAAGCAGGAATTGAAAAAGTAACAGCACTGATCGAGGTACGTGTGACACCACAGCGTGGCATGGGATTTGATAAAGTGGCTGAGCGTATCTACAATTATCCGGAAGTAAATTCCGTATATCTGATCTCCGGTGGATTTGACTTCATGGTAACGATCGAGGGAAAAACACTTCGTGAGGTTTCACAGTTTGTTTCTGACAAATTATCTCCATTAGATTCTGTTTTAAGCACAAAGACAAACTTTATTTTGAAAAAATATAAAGATCATGGAACTGTTATGGCAGAACAGTCAAAAGACGAAAGGGTAGAGATGTAATATGAGGAATCCGTTAAGCAAAACAATCACAACGATCCAGCCGTCCGGAATCCGTAAGTTTTTTGATATTGTCCATGAGATGAAAGACGCAATCTCTCTTGGTGTCGGAGAACCTGATTTTGATACGCCGTGGCATATCCGTGATGAGGGTATTTATTCGCTGGAAAAAGGAAGAACTTTTTACACTTCCAATGCTGGTTTGAAAGAATTAAAAATAGAAATTGATAAATATTTAACAAGGCGTTTTGGTGTTTCCTATGATTATAATAATGAGATCATGGTGACAGTGGGCGGCAGCGAGGCAATTGATATTGCCATGCGCGCGATGCTTGATCCGGGAGATGAAGTTCTGATCCCGCAGCCGAGTTATGTATCCTATCTGCCATGCTGTGTGCTTGCAAATGGAACACCGGTGATCATTGAACTTAAGGCTGAAAACAATTTCCGACTCACACCGGAAGAATTAGAGGCAGCTATTACACCGAAGACAAAATTATTAGTACTTCCATTTCCAAACAACCCGACCGGAGCAATCATGGAGAAGGAAGATCTGGAAAAAGTGGCAGAGGTGGTGAAAAAACACGATCTGTTCGTACTCAGTGATGAGATTTATTCCGAACTGACATATACAGACAATCATGTTACGATCGTATCCCTTCCTGGAATGAAGGAGCGTACTATTCTGATCAATGGATTTTCCAAGTCTTATGCTATGACTGGCTGGAGATTAGGATATGCGTGCGGACCGGAAGTGATCATTAAGCAGATGTTAAAGATTCATCAGTTTGCAATCATGTGCGCACCGACTACCAGCCAGTATGCAGCAGTTGAGGCGCTTCGGAATGGTGATGAGGATGTTGCAAAAATGCGTGAGGAGTATAATGGCAGACGCCGTTATCTGATGCACCGTTTTAAGGAAATGGGCTTGTCCTGTTTTGAACCATTTGGAGCATTTTATGTGTTCCCATGCATTAAGGAATTTGGCATGACTTCCGAGGAGTTTGCAACAAAACTTTTGAATTCGCAGAAAGTAGCTGTTGTGCCGGGAACCGCGTTTGGTGACTGCGGCGAGGGTTATCTGCGTATTTCATATGCGTACTCACTTGAAGATTTAAAAAAAGCGTTAGACCGTATGGAGATTTTTATTCAGGAACTGCGCAACGAAAAATAAACGGCGGGAAAGTTTTCTTTTTTAGAAAAACTTTTGCCGGACAGGAGAAAAGCAATGGCGGAATTAAACATTGTATTATATGAGCCAGAGATTCCTGCAAATACAGGAAATATCGGAAGAACCTGCGTGGCAACAGGTACCAGACTGCATCTGATCGAACCTCTTGGATTCAGCCTGGAAGAAAAAGCGTTAAAAAGAGCAGGAATGGATTACTGGAAAGATTTAGATGTTACAACTTATGTAAACTGGGATGATTTCTGTGAAAAAAATCCAAATGCGAAAATTTATATGGCAACGACCAAGGGCAGACATGTGTATTCGGATGTTTCCTATGAACCGGACTGCTTTATTATGTTTGGCAAGGAAAGCGCCGGAATCCCGGAAGAAATCTTAAAAGCCAACCCGGATACGTGTGTGCGTATTCCGATGATCGGTGAGACAAGATCTTTGAATCTGGCAAATTCGGTTGCAATCGTTTTATATGAAGCACTCAGACAGAATCAGTTTGACCATATGAAGTTAGAAGGTCAGCTTCACAGGCTGAAGTGGGAAGATTAGCATATATAAGAAATAGCTTAGAAACGAACAGGAAACAGACAGAGAGGAACACGTGGAATGGGAATCATCAAAGCAAAACAGCTTGTGCATGAATATATCCGCAGGGATGAAGAGGGCAATGTGGAATCTATCCAGACAGCATTAGATCATGTTGATCTTGATGTGCAGCCGGGACAGTTTATTGCAATCTTAGGACATAATGGTTCCGGCAAATCAACACTGGCAAAACATATCAACGCATTGCTGGCTCCGACTGAGGGAAGCCTCTGGGTGGACGGAAAAGATGTGACGCAGGAAGAAAACATTTTACCGGTGCGCAAAACTGCCGGAATGGTGTTTCAGAATCCGGATAATCAGATCATTGCCAGCGTCGTAGAGGAAGATGTCGGATTTGGACCGGAAAATATCGGCGTGCCGACAGATGAGATCTGGCAGAGAGTAGAGGAAAGTTTAAAATCCGTTGGAATGTTACAGTACAGACATCATTCCCCGAATAAACTTTCCGGTGGACAGAAACAGCGTGTTGCGATTGCAGGTGTTATGGCGATGGAACCAAAATGCATCGTGTTAGACGAGCCGACTGCCATGCTTGATCCGAATGGACGTAGAGAAGTGCTGCATGCTGCGCATGAACTGAACAAGAAAAAAGGTGTGACGATTCTGCTCATCACACATTATATGGAAGAAGTTGTAGACGCAGATTATGTCTATGTCATGGATAAGGGACATATTGTGATGCAGGGAACACCAAGGAAAATCTTTTCACAGGTGGGAACGTTGAAGGAACACAGACTGGATGTGCCACAGATCACATTGCTTGCTGATCTGCTGCGTCAGTCAGGACTTGATATTCCACTGGGAGTTCTGACGAGAGAAGAGCTTGTGGATGCGATTATGAAAGTCGCAGGATAAGATGTACGCAGGAAGCGTGGAATACCACATGCAGGTGGAGAAAACCTGCGTGGAAAAAATAATGGAGGGTGCCATGTCACTCATTTTAGATAAAATCAATTATGTATACAGCGAGGGAACTGCATATCAGATTCAGGCGTTAAAGGACGTAAATTTAGAGATCAAAGACGGACAGTTTATCGGAATTATCGGACATACAGGCTCCGGAAAGTCTACGTTGATCCAGCACTTGAATGGTCTGGTCAAGGCAACTTCCGGAACAATCTATTTTAACGGTCAGGATATTTATGACGAGGATTTTGACCTTCGGGAGCTTCGCAACCGTGTCGGATTAGTATTTCAGTATCCGGAGCATCAGTTGTTTGAGACAACAATTTTTGATGATGTCTGTTTCGGACCGAAAAATCAGGGATTGTCCAAAGAACAGGCCGGGCTGCGTGCGTTTGAGGCATTAAAGAGCGTCGGACTGCCGGAGGAACTTTATTATCAGTCACCATTTGATCTGTCCGGCGGGCAGAAAAGAAGAGTTGCCATAGCCGGTGTACTTGCGATGAAGCCGGAAGTACTGATCTTAGATGAACCGACCGCTGGACTTGATCCTGCCGGAAGAGACGAGATCTTAGACTTGATCGCAAGAATGCATAAGGAAAAAGGAATCACAGTCATCCTTGTTTCACACAGTATGGAAGACGTTGCAAAATATGTGGAGCGTATTATTGTGATGAATCATGGACAGGTGATGTTTGACAATACTCCGTGCGAGGTGTTTAAACATTATAAAGAGTTAGAGCAGATTGGACTGGCAGCGCCGCAGGTAACTTATCTGATGCATGAACTGAAAGAAAAGGGACTGAATGTAAATACAGAGGCAACCACTGTGGCAGAAGCCAGGGAAAGTCTGTTGGAAGTTTTGCTTGGAAGGGAACCACATACGGAGATCCCAATCGTAGAATAGCAAAATTGTGTTTTGGATTTAAGGAGAACTTATGTTAAGAGATATTACGTTAGGCCAGTATTATCCGGCAGATTCTGTCATACATAAACTGGACCCAAGAGTAAAATTATTTGCAACATTAATTTATATCATTTCGCTGTTTTGCTTTAAGGGAATTGCAGCATTGCTTGTGGCTACTGCATTTTTATTCGCAGTGATCAAAACTTCGAAGGTGCCATTTAAGTTTATGGTAAAAGGGTTAAAAGCAATCATGGTGTTAATGCTCATCACAGCACTTTTTAACCTGTTTCTGACACCGGGAGAGCCGATTGTTCAGGTGTGGATATTAAAAATCACGGCAGAGGGTGCGCAGAACGCCGTATTAATGGCAATCCGCCTCACATACCTGATCCTTGGCACTTCGATCATGACACTGACGACAACACCAAATCAGTTGACAGATGGTCTGGAAAAGTCACTCATGCCACTGAACAAAATCGGTATTCCGGTACATGCTATCGCTATGATGATGTCTATTGCACTGCGTTTTATCCCGATCCTGATCGAGGAGACAGACAAAATCATGAAAGCGCAGATGGCGCGTGGGGCAGATTTTGAGAGTGGAAATCTGATTCATAAAGTAAAGAACATGGTACCGCTTCTTGTACCGCTTTTTGTCTCTGCATTCCGCCGTGCAGACGATCTTGCGATGGCAATGGAAGCGCGCTGCTACAATGGCGGTGAGGGACGTACCAAGATGAAACCGTTGAAATATGTGGCGGTGGATCATAAGGCTTATGCAATCATCGTTGCGTATTTTATCGTGATCTTATTGTGCCGTACATTTTTGCCTTGGCCAATGTAAAGTGACTGGATATACGAAAAATGTCTGATGAGGTGTAGATGAAGAAAAGGGAAATTGGATGAAGCGAGTAAAACTGATCGTAGCCTATGACGGAACGAATTACTGCGGTTGGCAGGTACAGCCAAACGGAATCACCATTGAGCAGGTACTAAATGAAAACCTGTCAAAGCTGCTGGGGGAAGAAATCACAGTGACCGGTGCAAGCCGGACGGACTCCGGTGTACATTCCATGGGAAATGTAGCCATTTTTGATACGGACACAAGAATGCCGGCAGATAAAATCTCTTTTGCGTTAAATCAGAGACTGCCGCAAGATATTGTGGTGCAGGATTCCTGTGAGGTGCCTTCTGACTGGCACCCAAGGTATCAGGTGAGCCGAAAAACTTATGAGTACCGTATTTTAAATCGGACATTCCGTATGCCAAACCGCAGACTTGATACTTATTTTTATCATCACAAACTGGATGTGGACAAAATGAAGCGGGCGGCATCGTATCTTGTGGGAGAGCATGATTTCAAGAGTTTTTGTGCAGTTGGGGCACAGGTCAAAACAACGACGCGCACGATCTATTCCTGTGAGGTGGAGAAAGACGGGAATGATATTATCACGATCCGTATTACAGGAAATGGCTTCCTGTATAATATGGTGCGCATTATTGCCGGTACACTGATCCGCGTTGGCGGTGGCGAGATGGCACCGGAAGAGATACCACAGATCCTTGCAAAAAAAGACCGCACAGCTGCCGGACCGACTGCTCCGGCGCATGGACTGACGATGATGGGGATTGTGTATGAGGATGCAGAATGTATATCTGGAACATGATATTCATAATTATCTGACAATCCAAAGTGGATAAAGAGAGTGAAAATAGAAAATCATGTGGATAAGTACAAGAAAAGTCGAGAATTATAGAAAGATTTTCTTGACACACAAGGATTCGTGTACTATAATACATAAGTCTGTGATAGTGAATTAATGTCGAACCAAAAGCCCCGGTGAGACATTTGAACTATAAACAATTTATTTAATGAAGAAGCAATGTGTCCTGGACATTCACATTGTGGAAGCATTTCATAACATTATTTCTAGGAGGAAAATCAATGAAAACTTTTATGGCTAGCCCAGCTACCATTGACAGAAAATGGTATGTAGTTGACGCTGAAGGTATGACATTAGGACGTTTAGCATCTGAAGTTGCTAAAGTATTAAGAGGAAAAAATAAACCAATCTTTACACCACACATCGATACAGGTGATTATGTAATCGTTGTTAATGCAGAGAAAGTTAAAGTTACAGGTAAGAAATTACTTCAGAAAGTATATTACAACCACTCCGATTATGTAGGTGGAATGAAAGAGACTACATTAAAAGAAATGTTAGCAAAACATCCTGAAAGAGTTATCGAGTACGCTGTAAAAGGCATGCTTCCAAAAGGACCTTTAGGAAGACAGATGTACACAAAATTATTTGTATACGCTGGACCTGATCACAAACATGCTGCTCAGAAACCAGAAGTTTTAACATTCTAATTAGGAGGTAAAGGACATTGGCTAATACAAAGAATTACGGAACCGGAAGAAGAAAATCATCTGTTGCCAGAGTATATTTAGTACCAGGTACAGGTAAAATCACAATCAATAAAAGAGATATCGACGAATATTTCGGATTAGATACATTAAAAGTTATCGTTCGTCAGCCATTAGTAGCTACAGAGACATCTGATAAATTTGATGTTTTAGTAAACGTTAAAGGTGGCGGATATACAGGACAGGCAGGAGCAATCAGACATGGTATCGCTCGTGCATTACTTACAGTAGACGCTGATTACAGACCAGTTCTTAAGAAAGCTGGATTCTTAACACGTGATCCACGTATGAAAGAGCGTAAGAAATATGGTCTCAAAGCAGCGAGACGTGCTCCACAGTTCTCAAAGAGATAATTCAAGAGAATTTACAGACCCCGGAAATGCTTATTTTCCGGGGTTTTTTCAATAGTTCAATTCCCCTACCTGCCCTTGCATATCGGTGTCTATAACACTTATATGACACAATATGGTGTTTTGCACAAAGCTGTGTCTTCCGTAACACATTTCAAACAGGCTGAAAAGCTGATAAAATCAGGGGTTTCAGCGTTACGGAAGATATAAAAAAGGAAGGTGTTTCAACCTTCCTTTGATAATTTCCACATATACCTTAATTCATTCACAGAATTGAATTTCCAAACCTTGCCATCCTTAAAGGTGATACTGTGTCTTTCAACCACTGCAATATCTTTGAAGTAGCATTTGGGGACTTGCCATCTTAACAGCTGTTCATAAGTCTTGGAATCTAAAATCTTATTGTGTCACATAAATATGATATCATTATTTTAGGGGCTGTTCAAGAACATATTTCTTGATATAATATAAAGAAATGTGTATCAAAATTTAATTTTTATATATTTGATGGGGTGTGTATTATGGAAATAAAAGGATTAGATTTATCACCTACAGTTTCAATGCTAGATGGAATTCAGGAATCTTTGCAAGCAAATCAAAATGCAATGATTGCAAGTATGCGGTTGGCAAATCAGGCAAAGGAAGAGGAAAGGCAAGCTAATATAGAAACAGCAAGAAACACTGCTGAAATGAAGGATGATTTGAAAACTGTTATACATAATCAGAATGATTACATTGCTATGCTGAAAGAACAGAATGAATATATTAAGCAGGTGCTGAACAATATGTTTGGTTCAGCAGAAGATTCTATTATTGTTCAGAAGGAAATATTGAAGATAATGCAGGAATCAAAGCCGACTGATGGGATGGCAGCTGACAAGGGGCTTGATGTGATAATTCAGTTGGTGTTCAATGCAATTCAGATATATTTGAAATCTAAGGGTATAATGCTTTGAATAAATAATATATGATAACTTTATAGCGTTGAACATTACACTTACATGACACAAAAGGTCATAAAAGCCTTATTTATCAATACTGTAAATTATCAAAGAGATAATATTTACAATCCAAAGCGTCTTATGGCGTTTCAGAAAAGTATGTTACACCTCGGAATTTCGGTTCCGAGGTGTTTTTTTAATAAATTATGATAGAATATATAAAAATAGTTAAGTATTAAGTAGAATTGAAAAGATATTTTTGTATTAATTAGAATGGAGAGATGATTATATGACAACGGTAAGCACAAAGAGTGGTAGAATTATAAAAGTTGTATCCAGAGAAGAAGAGAAAAGTACATTGGCAGAATCAGATACTGAAATGGACGAAAGAGCGGTTGAAGCTGTTAAGGCAGCGATAAAAAAGGCTAAGATTTGTAAGAAACCTATTGCGGGTTATGATAAAGAAAAAAAGCGAGCTTATGTAGAGTATGCAAATGGGGAAAGAAAGTATGCAGAATAGAAAACCAATGATTCTTGTATTAGCTGGACCAAATGGATCGGGAAAAAGTACAATAACAACTTTTTTTGATAAAGTTGGTAAATATACTAATTAATATTGCCAGAATAGAATCTCGTGTGGCAGCAGGTGGACATAATGTTGTTGGCAAAAACATTAGGGCATTGAGTAGTTCGTATCCCCACTTTGAAAGCCCCACATATTAGAATGGATAGGTTTGAAAACCGTGTATTGAGAAGAAATATCATTATAGCAAAACAAAATTGACGAATACCCCACATGGGTATATATTGAAGATGTTTTCAGAAATCCATTTTTATTAAAGTATTTTTCCACAATGGATTTCGTAATTGCAAATCAGGAAAAGGTGAATGCTATGATAAAAACAACATTAAAAATCGACGGCATGATGTGCGGTATGTGTGAGTCCCATATGAATGATCTGATCCGCAAAAATTTTCAGGTAAAAAAGGTAACATCCTCTGCGAAAGACGGAGAAACAGTGATTATCAGTGATAATGAGATCGATATTCCGTGGGCAAAAAAAGAGATCAAAGAGATTGGTTACGAACTCGTTTCCTACAAGAGTGAACCTTATGAGAAAAAAGGATTTTTCCATTTTGGAAAATAATAAGAATATATGGAAGAATCAGGAAAAATGCGCAGGTGTTGTCAGGACATCTGCGCATTGTGACATTACGAAAGTTATGCTACAATGAGCGGGGAACAATAAAAAAAGGAAAGAGAAATTTATGATAAAAGCAGAAAAATTATCGTATTCCTTCCCGCAGAAGGACTTATATAACAAAATATCATTTACGTTGGAAGATGATGTGCACTGCGCATTTATCGGAACAAACGGAACCGGAAAAAGTACGTTGGTGGACATGATCCTGCACCCGGACAATTACTTATACGATGGCAGACTGATCGTGGATGTTCCGGGCAGAATCGGTTATGTCAGTCAGTTTTATTCACTGGATGAGGAAAAAGAAGTCACAGTTTTTGAATATCTGAGTGAGGAGTTTGTGCGCCTGCAAAATGAGATCAACACAATCTGCGATGAGATGGCAACGGCAGATGAGCTGGACGAGCTGATGGAGCGTTATCAGAATGTCATGGATCAGTTTCAGGCGATCGACGGGGATTTTTATGAGAGCAATATCCGTAAACAGTTAAAAATTGCAAATCTGAAAGACTATGAAAATCATTTTTTGACAAACCTCAGCGGAGGAGAATTTAAGTTGATCCAGGTGATCCGTGAGATGATGATCAGTCCGAAATTTATCATCATGGACGAGCCGGATGTGTTCCTTGATTTTGAACATTTGAATGCACTGAAAAACCTGATCAATTCCCACAAGGGAACTCTGCTAGTCATCACACATAACCGCTATCTTTTGAATCACTGTTTCAACAAAATTCTTCATTTGGAGAATGCAGAGCTTCAGGAGTTTGACGGCACATATGTGGATTACAATTTTGCATTGTTGGAGATGAAGATCGAGCAGCAGGAACTTGCGGCAGCAGATATGGAAGAGATTGAGCGCAATCGCAAAATTGTGGAACGTCTGCGTAGTGAGGCGACAAAGGTGGACAGTGCGGCAAAGGGAAGAAGTCTAAAAGCGAGAGTCTCTCTGTTGGAGCGTCTTGAAGCTCGGAAAACAAAATCACCGTTTGTAGATATCAAGCAGCCTCAGATTGAACTGCACACCAGTGCAAAATCATCGGATGATGTGCAGGGAGATATTTCTGGACAGACAGATACGGATGTGACCATCAGGGAAGAAAGAACGGAACAGAATCATGAAAAAGTGATTCTGGAAGTAGAAAATTACAGTGTCACATTCGACAGACAGATCATGGAAGACGTGACATTTTCCTTGGAAGCAGGAGAGAAAGTGGCAATCGTCGGACCAAACGGAACTGGAAAAACGACGATATTACGGGATATTTATAAAAACAGCAATCCGGCAATCCGATTAGATCCGGACACAAAAATAGCTTATCTTTCCCAGATGCATAGTGAAGTATTTGACGAAAAAGAAACCGTTTTGAAAAACTTCGGGGATCTTGGATTTGAGACAGAGGCACAAATTGTCGCTTATCTGAAAACCTATGGATTTGAGGAAGAACTTGCTTACAATAAAGTAGAAAATCTGTCCGGAGGAGAAAAAAATCTGCTGCAGCTTGCCAAAATTTCAAGAACAAATGCAGACCTTCTTCTTTTAGATGAGCCGACAAGTCATCTGGATACCTATTCCCAGCTTGCATTAGAGCAGGCGATTGAAAAATATGAGGGAGCTGTCTTAATGGTATCCCATGATTTTTATACAGTGGCAAACTGCATGGATTATGTTCTTTTGGTGGAAGATAAAAAACTTCGTAAAATGAGTATCCGCAAATTCCGAAAAATGATCTATGCAGATCACTTTGATAAAAATTATCTGGAATTAGAGCAGAAGAAAAAAGAAGTGGAAAACCGGATCTCATTTGCACTGCAGGCAGGAAAATTTGAGGAAGCTAAAAAATACTGTGATGATCTTGAGCAGATCATCAATCAGATGTAAAACCGGAGTTTAACGTATGAACTGCCGCCTGTAGGTGGTGGCACGGATTTTTAGATTGAATTTTATAATTTAGGTTATGAACAAAATATTGCAGTCTGACATGTTTATGAAAACATGAATGTGAAATGGACGAATATTGTGTTTCGTTGCGTTAAACATTGCGACGAACCTCTCTGAACATTTGTGTTCAGCAGAGGCTTCCACAAATGGAGAGTTTCATCTCCATAACGCAAAACGAAAACAATATTCGTCCATTTTACATTCATTATCTCATAAGTTATGAAACTGCAGTATTTTGAATATACACTCCATAGAAATTCAATCTAAAAATCCGTCAATCCAAGTTACGAGCGGCAGAAACCAAAGATGAAACTTCGGGAGGTGTGCCCTTTATCATTGGCGAATCGCAAGGCATTGAGAATAACTGCATTTAGTCGACACCTCCTTTATAGGCACTCATCCAATAACCGTGAGTTCCATAACGTAAATTGCAGATTCAGTGGTGCGATTCATAACGTTAACAGGGCAAATATAAGCATCCTCTCACAAGTCATCCATAACGTAAATGAAAGAAAAACGGTACAGACAAATATGATTTCCTTCGTGAGCCATGGAGATAAGACTCTTTAGAGGCTTATCGGAATGCCCGGCGAACAGGAATATCATATTTCGTCTGTACCATTTTTCTTTTCATAAACCAATAAAATCACGACTTGTGCGAGGACGCTTATATCTGCCCCTTCACACCCTGCGAAAGCACCACAAAATCTGTGACACTACGCTAGTGAAACTCTGGTTATAGGATACACCTATAGCTGATTCTAGATAAAATGAATTATGTCAAAAAGCAAGATTCTGCTATGATGTATATATCCAATAAAACCTACAGAAACAGTGGGAAATTATGATAACCAATCACAGAAGACAGCAATATATTACAATTAGAAGGAACAGGAGGCACAGCATGGCAGAAAGAAATCTTGACTTTGAAAAAATTACAGACAGAAGAAATACAAACTGCTTAAAATATGATTTTGCAGTGAAAAGAGGTATGCCGGAAGATGTGCTGCCACTCTGGGTTGCAGATATGGATTTTCAGACTTCTTCTTATGTACAGGATGCACTGATCAAACAGGTGCAGCATGGGATTTTTGGATACAGTGATGGACAGGAATCCTATTTTGAAGCTGTGAAAGGATGGCTGAAGAAACATCATGACTGGGAAGTACAGGAAAAATGGCTGGTCAAAACACCGGGGATCGTGATGGCTCTGGCATTGTCCGTAAAAGCATATACAGACCCGGGAGATGCAGTATTGATTCAGTCACCGGTATATTATCCTTTTTCAGAAGTGATTTCAGATAATGGAAGAAAAATCGTAAGCAGTGACCTTTTTCTGGGAGAGGACAATCGCTATCATATTGATTTTGCAGACTTTGAGAAAAAAATCGCAGAGGAAGGAGTAAAACTTTTTTTCCTTTGCAATCCGCATAATCCGGTTGGAAGAGTGTGGACAAAGGAGGAGTTGGAGACAATTGGAGATATCTGCTGCAGACATCACGTGATCGTTGTGAGCGATGAGATTCATGCAGATTTTGTTTTTCAGGGAAAACATCACGTTTTTGCAAATCTGAAAAAGGAATATGCGGAGTGGACCATTACCTGCACTTCACCGGGCAAAACGTTTAATCTGGCTGGTCTGCAGACTTCTAATATTTTTATCCCGAACCAGAAACTGAAAAATGCATTCAAAAAACAGTTGGCTGCAGCCGGATACAGTCAGCTCAATGCAGCCGGACTTGTGGCATGTGAGGCGGCTTACCGGGACGGGGAAGAGTGGTATCAGGCGATGAAAAGATATGTGGCTGGCAATATCGCTTTTACAAAAGAATTTGTGGAAAAAAATCTTCCGGGCGTGAACATGGTGGAACATGAGGGAACGTATCTGGTCTGGCTTGATTTTAACGGACTCGGATTGTGTGCACAGGAGCTGGAGGATTTGATTGCTCATAAGGCAAAACTCTGGCTTGACAGTGGAAGAATTTTTGGAAAATGCGGAAGAGGATTCCAGCGAATTAACGTGGCTTGTCCGAGAAGTACGTTAAAAGAGGCACTGGAGCGCATCGCAAAAGTACTTCCAGCAGATACTGTAAAATTTGCAAGCTAAACCAGATATAGTAGCAGCCATGCATCGTTATTGTAATGTAAGTGAACAGAAATGTATCATAACGAAAAGAATTGCAAAATTTTATGAAAAAATAGTTGACAGTAAAGATGTTACTCGTTATAATTCAAATATAAAAACATATTCCTATATGATTAGTAGGAAATGAGAAAGGAGACAATGATATGAAATACACAGGATTAAGCACACAGAAAAATCATATGATGTGTTGTTGCTGTTGTCAGGCTGTATGTATGAGTACGGTTTATTTTTCATATGCATTGTGTACCCGCTGAAAATTTGTAACTCAGGCAGGTATCGTGCATAGGATACCTGCCATTTTTATTTTGGAAGATAAAGCTTCTTCTCACTAAGATCACTATTTTAATTTTGCAAAAACAAGGAGGCTAAATCCTCTCCTCACAAGAGTTCGGATTTTTGCTTCGCAAAAACAAGGAGGCTAAATCCTCTGCTCCTGTAGGAACAGTCGCATTTTGCTTCGCAAAACAAGGAGGATTAACATGAGTGATATCAAATCAAGCACATTAGAGTTAGTAGGAAAAACACCAATCGTAAACGCAAGCAGATATGCTGCAAAAGCAGGCGTGACAGACGCAACCATTTTAGTAAAACTTGAGGCATTTAACCCGGCCGGTTCTGTAAAGGACAGAATTGCATTGGCAATGATCGAGGATGCAGAGAAAAAAGGTATTTTAAAAGAGGGCGCAACCATTATTGAACCAACCAGCGGTAACACAGGTATCGGTCTTGCAGCAGTTGCAGCGGTCAAAGGATACAGAGCAATCTTAACACTGCCGGATACCATGAGTGTTGAGCGTAGAAATCTTTTGAAAGCATACGGCGCAGAGCTTGTTTTGACAGAGGGCGCTAAGGGAATGAAAGGTGCGATCGCAAAAGCGGATGAACTTGCAAAAGAGATCCCGGGAGCCGTTATTTTAGGCCAGTTCGTAAACCCTGCAAACCCGGCAGCACACAAGGCAACAACCGGACCGGAAATCTGGGAGCAGACAGGCGGAAAAGTAGATATTTTTGTAGCCGGCGTTGGTACAGGCGGAACCATAACAGGTGTTGGTGAGTACTTAAAAGAGCAGAATCCAAATGTCAAAGTTGTAGCAGTTGAGCCTGCAACAAGTGCAGTTCTTTCTACAGGAAAAGCAGGCGCACACAAGATCCAGGGAATCGGAGCAGGATTCGTTCCAGATACTTTGAATACTTCCGTTTATGATGAGATCATTCCTATCGAAAACGAGGATGCTTTTGACGAGGGAAGAGCATTTGCAGTAAGCGAGGGCGTTTTGGTTGGTATTTCTTCAGGAGCAGCTTTAAAAGCAGCCACTATTTTAGCAAAGAGACCGGAAAATAAAGGAAAGAATATCGTAGTTCTTCTTCCGGATTCCGGTGACAGATATTTGTCTACTGCATTATTCAGCAATTAAGAGCGTTTCAGATTCTGATTGTGAAAAAGGCAGCAGAATGAAATCCGTTTGAAACAGAACCCCTCATGGAAAATTTGATAAACATACTCCATGAGGGGATTTTTATGACAATAGATATTCGCCGAGTGTGCATTCTGTTGTTTCGTATCCGATGCTGTAGCCGCTGGTAGGGCATAGGTTTGCAAAACCGAAGTTGGTGGTTCGAATCCGCCCAGTATCACTCTTGAAAAAAGTGCTTATTTCGGAGAAGAGTAAAGCAGTAAAACTGGCGATGGTTTCAATATGAAAACAGAGAATAAGGGAATGCAGTTTATATTTGTGTATATGAACGAAAAAGTAAACTCCTCAAAATGAGGACTTTTAAGGCTAAAAAGTCCTCATTTTGAGGAGTTTTGCATTTTCGTGGAAAAAAGGATATGATAAATTAAATAGAAAAGATGGAGAAGAGAGTCTCAGAAAATTTGTGGAAAAGGAAAACATAATGCAAAAAATATTAATTACAAATGATGATGGAATACAGTCAGACGGTATCATTCGTTTGGCACGGGCAGCAAAAAAATATGGTAAAGTCTGGGTGGTGGCACCGGACGGACAGCGCAGTGCAATGTCACACAGGATCACATTACGTGAAACGATAGAGTTTTTTCCGGTTGATTTTCCGGTGGAGGGTGTGCACGCATATGCAAGTACAGGAACACCGGCGGACTGTGTACGTTTTGGAATTTTAAATATTGTGAAGGAAAAGCCGGACTATGTTTTTTCCGGTATTAATTATGGATATAACAGCGGAACAGATATTCAGTATTCAGCGACCGTAGGATCTGCGTTAGAAGCTGCGTGCGCAGGTGTGCATGCGATTGCGTTTTCTGAAGGTGCATCGGAGTGTCATGAGGTGACAGACGCTTACCTTGAGCAGATGCTGAAAGAACTGATGGAACAGCCTTTGGCGCACAATCAGATCTGGAACGTAAATTTTCCGCAGTGTGAACTTGAGAAGCTGCGGGGAATTTTATATGACAGAAAAATTGCAGACTGTGGATTTTTCATTGACGAGTATCTGGAAGAGGAGCTTGAAAATGGAAGAATACGACTGACTGTGCATGGAAATTATAATGAGAATGCCCCGGAGGGAACGGATTTCCGGGCACTTGTTGATGGATATATTTCAGTTGGGAAGGTGGATAATCTACGGTAAAAATGAAAGATACCAAATAATTGCAAGGAATCAAAAAAATATGTTATTTCAAACAGGATACCGGATTAATACAATATAATTGAGGCAGTGTATACAAAACGACAAGAGATGAAAGAATGTCGGAAAGCGGAGATTGGAAATAGTATGCGTATAAAAATGATACAGAAGAAAAAAGGATTGTGGGGAAAATGAAAATACTATTAGTAGATGATGAAAGAACAGAGCGTGAGGGAATCCGGTTTTTGATTGAAAAATTTCAGTTTGAGCTTGAAGTAGCGGAAGCAGCTAACGGAAAACTGGCAATGGAGTATCTACAGAAATATCAGGATGTGGATATTTTATTGACTGATGTGAAAATGCCATATATGGATGGTCTGCAGCTTGCAAAATATGCAAAGGAAAACAGACCGGATGTGATCATTATTATATTCAGTGCTTACAGCGAGTTTGATTATGCGAAAAAGGCATGCGAGGTAAGTGCGGTCAATTACCTGTTAAAACCGATCGAAGTGGAGGAATTCAAACAGGTGATGGAGCATGTCATTGCACTTTGCAGACAGAAAAAACAGTGGAAAGAACAGAAAGAAAATCTGTTAGTCGCAGATAAAAAATTATTGTTATACAGACTTTTTAACACGAAAGAATCTGTGACAGAGATTGTGGAAAAATTAAAAGAATACAAGATTAATCTGGAAAATAAATATATCTGTTTCGTGAGTATTGAGACACGGAACAATTACTTTGAACTGTGCGAGGAAGAATTTGAAAAAATACTGAAACGCAATATGAAATTACCATATGAACAGATCGACTTTTATCCAAACCAGATTTATGTGATGATTTACAGCAGAGAGCCGATTGAGGAACGGAAAGTGGAAAATTCCATCCGTTTATTATACGCTGATCTGACCGAGAAAAAAGCAGAGATGCCATCGATCATTGTCGGAACAACATTCTTTGGAATAAAAGAATTTTCAGGTAGGGTAAAAGAAATGGAAGATGTCCGAAATGACACGTTCAGCTATTTTTCGGGAGTAATCTACATTGCACAGAAAGCAGCGCGGGATACAGGAACACTCGAGGAAACCATGCAGATGAAAGATAGTATTTTCCGAAGCATAGAGGATGAAAATATGCCTGCAGTGGAAGAACAGTTATTGGTATATCTGAAACGTCTGGAAAATGAAAAAGCGTCGAGTGCATTTTATGCAAAGTATCTGATTTTAGATATTGTCAAGGCTATTTATCAGAAGTACGGCATCTATAACGAGAGCCTGATCATGCAGACAGCAGATGAAATTATGAACAGTCATGATCTTTGGAAAGTGGGCGAAGTTGTGTCAAAAGTGATACGGGAGATCACTGTTTCTCAGAAACAGAGTCTGCCGGATACGAGCCTCACGGTATCCGAAATCAAAAAAGTCATCAAGAATGAGTATATGCATGATATCGGTCTGGAAGAGATCGCAGAAAAAGTCTGCCTCACAGCGTCCTATGTGAGCTTTATTTTCAAGAAGGAGACAGGATACAATCTTGTGAAATATTTGACAGACTATCGCATGAAGAAAGCGAAAGAACTGTTAGAGGAGAGCAACTGGAAGATCGTGGATATCGGAAAGGCATGTGGCTACACAAACCAGCCCTATTTCAACAAACTGTTTAAAAATTACTATGGTGTGACACCGAAGCAGTACCGTGAGCAGAAATAAACAGAAAAATTGGAAGTGAAATACAGTGGTGCGGTCATGTTGACAGAAATACATAAGAAGCGGGGAGAAGGTCAAGTGAAGAAAATCTGTAACTGGTTTATACATAATGCGTCTATGCAGAAAAAGCTTATTATAAGTTATATTATTCTGGTGTCGATTCCGTTATGTATTCTCGGTATTCATTCGTTTTCTGCGGCAAATCAAAATCTGCTGGATCAGACAGAAGTGACGATGGACAATAATTTACACCGTATGTGTCAGGAGGCAGACGCTATTTTTCAGAGAGAGACAGATTTTACAAAATATCTGGCGTACAATCTGGAATTTCGACAGACGTTGGAGGGGAATGCCTATAATGGTAGTGCAATCGCACAGAGTCTGAATAAGACGGTGGAACCGGTATTCTGGTACTTTATAACGAGCGATGAAAACTTAAAAATGATCAAGATCGTCACACCATATACGGAAACGGACATCGGCTCCTTCCTGGAGTCGGCGGAGCCATATGAGAATACGATGTGGTACAAAAAGCACGAAAAAGATTTTAATACAGAGTGGACGGTCGAGGAGGACGGAAAGCTGTATGCAACGCGGACAATTTTAGATACGGCAACGACCAGCAGAAGAATCGGTGTACTGCGTGCGGAATTTTACTTAAACCGGATTTTGGAACCGTTTGATACGATGGATTATCTGGACAACGGGATCGTGATAAAAGACGGAAATGGTCAGGTGATTTACACAAAAAAAATTGCTGATGAGCAGATGGAACAGAAAATTGAAGCGTACATTGGAGAAAACCCGGAGGATGCATCCGTCTTAAATAAAGAATATATTTTAAAAGAAGCGTCGATGGAAAAAGTCGACTGGAAAATTTACTATTTTATTGACCGGAATACAATCTCGGAACAGATTTATTCCATTATATTTTCTACAATCATAGTAGTACTTATTTGTGTCGGACTGACACTGGTGGTGATTGGAGTGCTGTCGCGTGTGATCGGTCAGAGAATTTTGCAGTTGAGGGATCAGGCGGAGCGTATTGCAAACGGCGATCTGCAAAATCCCTGTCACACAACCGACACGGATGAGGTCGGCATGGTGACGAACAGTCTTGGAAGAATGACTGTGCAGTTAGATTCCATGATTAATGAAGTATACAAGATGGAGATTGAGAAAAAAGAATCTGAATTGAGAGCGCTGCAGGCGCAGATGAACCCTCATTTCCTCTACAACTGCCTCTCAGGTATCAAGTGGAAGGCACTCAGAAAAGGGGATGACGATATCAGCGATATCACAGGACTTCTGGCAAAATTCTACCGCACAGCATTAAACAACGGACAACAGATCACAACGGTGAGCAGTGAGTTGGAGAATATCCGGGCGTATATTGAGATCCAGAAAAAAATGCATGAGGAACCATTTGAGGTGGAATACCGGATAGATGAGAGCGGTCTCGAATGCTGTATGCCGAACTTCCTGCTTCAGCCGCTGGTGGAAAATGCGATGAAGCACGGCATTGATTATATGGAAGAACCGGACACCGGAAAAATTATTGTGGAGTTTTGCAGAAAACCGGAGCAGCTGGTATTTTCTATTTACAATAACGGACCTTTGATCGAACTTGAAATGGTAGAGAAATTGTTGAATGAACAGGGAAAAGGCTATGGAATCCACAATATCAAGGAACGTCTGGAGCTTTATTACGGAGCACTCGGAAGTCTTGAAGTGAAAGTCACTGATGCAAAATATACCTGCTTTACGGTAAAGATGCCGGATACGCTGCAGAAGGAAAATCCAAAATAAAATACATGAAAAAGTATTACTTTTCCAAAGAAAGTATTATTTTTTTCTGCTATGTTCGACGGTATGATAAATATATCAAATGAAAGAGAAAAACAGCAGCAGACAGCGGTATTTTCTTTCGGGAAAAGGAGAAAAAGGTATGAAGAGAAAAGTTTTGAGCGTATTATTGTGCGCAGCAATGACACTTGGGGTAGTAGCAGGATGTGGAAGCTCCTCGGATACAGGAAGCACAGATTCAGCATCTAAGACAGAGACAAAGGGAGAGAAAACAGACTCTTCTTCGGACAAAGTGACAATCCGTATGTCTTACTGGAATAGTGAAGACACGGTACAGGCAATGTTAGATTATCTTGCAGAGGCAGTGCCGGAGGTAGAGATTGAGTATCAGTTTATTGATAATTCTAACTACGATACAATTATTGATACCCAGCTTTCCGCAGGCGAAGGACCGGACATCATCTGCGAGTCACCGGGTTCTGCATTAAAACATGCAAAATTAGGTTATCTGGAAGCGTTGGATGATCTGGCAGCTGATTATTCCACAGCAGGTACAAGTGTTTACGGATATAACGGAAGTACCTATGCACTTCCGGGAATCAGCTGGTTTGAAGGAATCTATTATAACAAAGAAATTTTTGAAGAAAATAATGTGGAACTTCCAAAGACATTTGATGAGTTTTTAGACGTTTGTACAACATTCCAGAATGCAGGAGTCACACCACTTGCAGCAGGCTTAAAATCATGGGAACCACTGTTAAAGAGTTCTATGGCATTTGTGACAGCAGAGTATCTGTCCACAGATGAGGGAAAAGGTTTTGGAGAAAAATATCGTAACGGCGAAGTGACAATGGACGGAACCTGGAATCCATATATCGAGACATGGTCACAACTGATCGATAATGGTGTATACACAGCAGACATGACAGGTATTGATCATGATCAGGCATTAGAGCAGTTTGCAACAGGCGGTTCAGCAATGTTCTGCTCTGGTCCTTGGGATTATGATGCGATCATGGAAAAAAATCCGGAGTTACAGCTTGACATGATGCCTTTCTATGGAACAAAAGAAAGCGCAGGCTGGCTCATTGGTGGTCCTGGCTGTGGATTTGCAGCAAATGCTTCTTCCAAGAACCTTGATGCAGTGAAAAAAGTGCTTGCAGCAATTTCAACGGCAGATGGACAGACCGCTTTATGGCAGAACAATCAGGGGGGTTCTTCTTACTTAAATGGAGTAGAATTTGACCTTCCGGAAGCATATACAAGTGTCGCAGGTGCGTTAGCAGCAGGAAATGTTTACTGCCCATGGAATGAATGGGGTTCTGCAGCAGGTGCACATGAGACTTATGGAACAGAGATGCAGAGTTATCTTTTAGGTGCGCAGGATTTATCCACAACATTACAGACGGTTGATGAAGTGGTTTCTGAGTTATTATCAAAATAGATAAGAGTGCAGTGAAGATGCCTCAAACTCGGCAGTGAGGCTGGGTTTGAGGCTTTTTTTCTGCCTTTTTTCGGAAAGGAAGCAAGATTTTATGAATAAAAAACAGAAAAAAAGGGAATGTGGTTCACTCGGACGTTACTTTGCGGTGTTTATTATTCCGGCACTGGCAATTTATCTGATCTTTAGTATTTTGCCGTTTATGTACACCATTTTTTACAGTTTTACTGATTATACTGATATGAATCCGACAAATCTGCACTTTGTTGCATTTCAGAATTATATAAAAGTATTCCAGACGCCTTTAATGCGGATTGCAATCAAGAATTCATTGATTTATGCCATATTACTGACTGGATTTCAGGTAATTCTTGGTCTTCCAATCGCTGCTGTTTTGAATAAAAAGTTAAAGACAAGAAATCTGCTGCGTGCGGTTTACTTTTTCCCGGCAGTATTCAGTTCTTTGATTATTGGGTATTTATGGAACTTTATTTTATCGTCCTCGGACTATGGATTGATCAACAATCTGCTTCACCGCTTCGGGTTAGATACGATTAACTTCTTCACGACAAACCGGGCACTATTCTCTGTTATATTTACGCAGATCTGGCAGTGGACCGGCTGGGCGATGGTTATTTTTCTTGCCAATCTGCAGAGTATCTCACCAGAGTTATATGAGGCGGCACAGATCGATGGAGCAAACGGCAGACAGAGCTTTTTTAGGATTACGCTCCCACTCATGTGTCCTTCCGTAAAAATTATTGTAGTAACCGGACTGATTGGAGGCATGAAAGCGTTTGACGCAATCTACTCCATGACTTCCGGCGGACCTGGAAATGCAACGGAAACGGTTATGACAGTTATGATGAAGAAAGGTATCTCGGATGGCTTCTATTCGGTAGGTTCCGCTTTCGGTGTATGCTTCTTTATCATCGTATTGATCATTAGCGGTGTGACAACCAAAATAATGGGAAAATGGGGGGAGGCTATCTCATGATAAAACAGAAAAGTAGTGAAATGGGAGTCAGTAAAAAAGAAAAACGCGGGCTTGTTATTACAGAGATTTTTATGATACTTCTGGCAGCGGTATGGTTTATTCCAATTTATTACCTGATCGTGACAACATTTAAAAATCCGCAGGAGGCAACACAGTCTCCGTTGGGGCTTCCAACAGTCTGGGTATTCCAGAATTATGTAGATGCTTTTGTAAATATGCAGTATCCGAGAGCATTGTTTAATACTGTAAAAATTACAGTACTTGCAGTTGCAATTATTGTTTTGGTTACATCCATGGCAGGTTATGCGCTGGCAAGAACGAAGTCCAGATGGGGAAACCGCATTTTCCTGCTGTTCCTTGCAGGTCTGGTTGTTCCGTTCCAGATGAATATTGTCAGCCTGTTTAAAATTGTGAAAAGTATCGGACTGATGAACACGGCATGGGCGGTCATTCTTGTGGATGTGGCGATCAATGTTCCACAGGGAATTTTCCTGTTTAAAGAGTTTGTGGAATCGACCATTCCAAAGGAGTTAGAGGAAGCGGCAGAAATCGACGGCTGCTCTGTGATCCGTAAGTTTTTTGTGATCGTACTTCCATTATTGAAACCGGTTATTGCAACGGTTGTTATCCTTGTTACTTTGAATGTGTGGAATGAATTTATGACACCGCTTCTGTTCTTACAGAGCCGTGAGCAGGATGTCATCCTTCAGGAAGTATCCAGAAATATCGGACAGTTCGCAACCGACTGGACAGCGTTGTTCCCAATGCTGATGCTTGGTGTTGCACCGCTTATGATCTTTTATATTTTCATGCAGAAATACATTATCGCAGGAGTTTCTGCCGGTGCAGTGAAGGGGTAAGACGATATTGCAGAATGGAGAAGAATATGAGACGAATGGAACTGGATGCAGAAATCAAAAATATTATGGTGATCGTGCCGCATGAAGATGATGAGATCCTTCTTGCAGCAGGTATTATGGAAAAAGCACTTGCAAAAGGAATTGGTGTTCATGTAGTGATGGCGGGAAATGGTGATTATGAAGGTCATGATGAGGCAACCGGAAGTGTCCGTCTGCCAGAGACACTGGCAGGGCTTCAGGTGCTTGGACTGGGCGGGAGACAGGTGACATTTCTCGGTTATGCAGATACAGGGATGGATGAGACAGAGAGTTTTCTTCATCAGTTATATGATGACAGCGAGGGAGACCGTGTACATGTGTCGCACTGTTCGGATCATACGTATGCGCTTCCTGACAAGAAAGATTATCATGCGGAAAAGTATGGAAAACCTGCTTTGTATACAAGAAATCAATTTAAACAGGATTTAAAAGAGATCATTATGGAAAAACGTCCGGAAATTATTTTTACAACTGCAGAATATGACAGACATGGGGATCACAGTGGTCTGGTACTTTTTATTAAAGAGATTCTGACGGAGGAGAAAGAATATCATCCGACATTATTTTCAGGAGTGGTCCACTCAAATGCCGGGGATGAAAATTGGCCGAACCGCTCTGCTAAGAGAGATAACATCTGGGATTATGCGAAGAGTATGGATGTCTGTGAACCATTTGCGTGTCCAAAAGATTTTGATAAAGGATTGTTAAAATGGGAAGAACGCATCAGCTTTGCAGTTCCGGAAGATATGCAGGCACTTGATTTTTCTGTAAACAGAAAGGCACGTGCACTGGCTTGCCATAAAAATGCGATCAAAGAGGATGCGGTAGAATTTTTATATGCGTTTATCAAAAGAGAAGAGTTGTTCTGGGAGATTGTGTATTAGGAAATCAAAAGGAGTTAGTGAATAATGGAGTTTAAGAAACCAATATATCCGATCGAACAATGGAATATCACGGAGACGGAATTCAAAAAAGAAAATAATTACAGAAATGAGACGACATTTGCGCTGTCTAACGGCTACATTGGCACAAGAGGAACTTTCGAGGAGGCATATCCATTCGATGTGGATACCGGTCTGGAAGGAAACTTTGTCAACGGCTTTTATGAGAGCAATGAGATCCGCTATGGAGAGGCGAATTTTGGTTCACCGCTTTTGAGCCAGTCGCTTTTAAATCTGCCGAACCTGAAGGAAATCCATGTCATTTTGGACGGTGAGGAGTTCACGATGGAGCAGGGCGAAGTGAAAGAGTATGCAAGAACGCTTCACATGAAGGATGGTATTCTGGAGAGAAAACTGACATGGACAGCTTCAAGTGGAAAAATGACAGAAATTCATATTTCCCGTCTTGTTTCCTTTGCCAGAAAAAATATCATGGCAATCCGTTATCAGGTCAGACCAGTCAATTATGTTGGAACGGTGGAGTTTGTGTCCAAAATGCAGGCAGATGTGGAAAATCATACAAGAAAAACCAATCCGATTGTGGACTATGGACCATTTGGACGGAGACTTGATCCTGATATGGTGAAAGTGGAGAACGACATTTCCTATTATGAGGGAACGACAAAGGGAAGTCACCTGACTGTGGCATGCGGAAGTGTTCATGAATTATGGTGTGATGGGCAGACAGTGACGGACGTGAACTGGATGGCGGAAGCAGGAGAAATGGATACAGTATCCAGAGTTTCCTTGTCAGCAAAAGCGGGAGAGTGCGTGACACTCGATAAATTTATCTGTTATTCGACCAGTCTTGACATGGAGAAAGAGAAGCTGGAAGCTTTTGTGCAGGACGAGCTTGCGGCTGCAAAGAGCGAAGGCTATGAGAAGTTCAAAGAACAGCAGAAGAGTTATATGCAGGATTTCTGGAAGACAGCAGATGTAGAAATCAAGGGAAATGAAGAACTACAGCAGGGCTTACACTTTAATCTGTTCCATATTATCCAGTCAGCAGGAAGAGACGGAAAGACTGGAATGGGGGCAAAAGGACTTTCAGGAGAGGGATACGAAGGTCATTATTTCTGGGATACAGAGATGTATGTACTCCCTGTTCTGATCTTTACAGAACCGGAGACTGCAAGAAAGCTGCTGGATTACCGCTATGCGACGCTGCCACAGGCGAGGAACCGTGCAAGGATTTTAGGTCACATGAAAGGTGCACTCTATCCGTGGAGAACGATCAATGGTGAGGAAGCTTCCACGTATTATCCGCTCGGCACAGCGCAGTACCATATTAATGCAGATATTTCATATTCGCTTTCTTTGTACCTTCAGGTGACAGGTGACGTGGAGTACCTGAAACAGAAAGGTGCGGAAATTCTGATCGAAACTGCAAGAGTATGGGCAGATGTTGGTTCTTTTGCGGAGTGCAAAGGCGGAAAATACTGTATCTGTGATGTGACCGGACCGGATGAATACAACGTGTTAGTTGACAATAACTTCTATACAAACCTGATGGCAAGAGAGAATCTGCGTGATGCGGTCAGAGCAGTGGAATACTTAAAGGAGCATGCACCGGAAGATCTTAAGAGACTGGAAGAGAAGCTGGACTTCTCTGTGAAGGAGCTGGAACTTTGGCGTGAAATCATCGAAAAAATGTACTTCCCATATGATGAGAAGCGGCAGGTTTATCCGATGGACGATGGATTTATGATGCGGAAACCGTGGGACGAAAACAAAATTCCACCGGAAAAACGCGCATGGCTGTATGAGAATTATCATCCACTGTTTATCATGCGCCACCGTATGTCAAAACAGGCAGATGCGATCCTCGGAATGTACCTGCATAATGATCTGTTTACCGAAGAAGAAATTCGGAGAAACTATGATTTTTATCAGGAAGTTACTTTGCATCATTCTTCTTTGTCCACCTGTATTTTCGGAATCGTGGCATGTGATATCGGCTATCTGGACGAAGCATATAAATATTTTTCACAGTCTGCCAGAATGGATCTCGATGATTACCACAACAACTTCTATGCAGGAATTCATGCCGCCAATATGGCAGGAACATGGCAGGCAATCGTTAACGGATTCGCAGGTGTACGCTGTCAGAATGGTGTGCTGAAATTCAAACCGATCATTCCGAAAGAGTGGGAGGAATATGCATTCCGGCTGAAATTTAATGGTGCACTTTTAGAAGCCCGTATCACAAAGATCGAGGCAAAGTTCACGTTGCTGGAAGGCGGGGAGATTTCATTTACAGTGTGCGATAAGAAAGTTACGTTGAAGAGCGGGGAGACTTATACATACCTACTTGGTTGATTCAATAAGTCATAGGAAATAGGCTTAAGTTTTAATAGACGATTGCGAAACTCATGAAAGTGTAAGTTGAATTGTGAAAAATAAACAAGAGGAGACAACTATGAATAAAAAGTATAAAGCGATTTTCTTCGACTGGGACGGAACGGCAGTGACATCAAGAACTGCGCCAGTCGAGGATGCAGCTGCTGCAATGAAACCATTATTGCAGCAGGGAACAAAGCTTGTGATCGTAAGCGGAACAACCTACGACAAGATAGCAGGTGGGAAGTTCCATACTTATTTCACAGAGGAAGAGCAGAAGAATCTGTTCTTTGGACTTGGAAGAGGGGCATATAATTATCAGATCACGGACGGCAGACCGGAAATTTTCGCATCCACGATTCCAGATCAGGAGGGATTGTTGAAAATCCATGATATCTGTTATGCAATCCATGTGAAATTATTACGGGAATATGGGTTAAAAACAGACATCGTATTCAGTCGTCCGAATTATTGTAAAATCGATCTTATGGTGGAAAATGATCGTGGAGACCAGCTTTTTATGCAGGGAGACGAGGTGGAGCATCTGCGCCGGATTTTAAAACAGCACGGCATAGAATCTGGATTGAGGGAACTGATTGGCATTGCAGAGCAGACAGGAGAGGGATTCGGGCAGAAAGTATCGGCAACCTGCGATGCCAAATATCTGGAGGTTGGAATTTCCTGCAAGAGTGACAACGTGGATATTTTTCTGGAGAGATTCCGGGCAGAAGAAATCGTTGCAGAGGATTGCTCATTCTGGGGTGATGAATTTGTTGAGATTGAGCATGGGCTGTATGGAAGCGACAGTTTTATGTATACAGAGAAATCGAAAACAGGTGATTTCTTCGATGTGTCTGCGATTGAAGGAAACCGCCCGGAGGCGGTCAGGGTACTCGGTGGAGGCGTCCAGACATTTTTGACATTTTTGAAAGAACAGGCATAAATTCCGGCAGGTGATGCCGATTCCAAAATTCTTAAAAGAGACAATCTAAGGCAGCAGATAAAGCAGTCCACTGAAAATAGTGAAGAGATCATATCGAAGCTGGATAAAAATGCAGCAGAAGAGACAAACGCAATGTACGCAGATGATGCGGGACGTTTTAAAGTGATCTGAACATGTTTTACTTGACGTATGTATTGTTTGTATTATAATAGTTAATACAAACAATACATATTTTTTTTGACAAGATCCAGTGAGAAATGGATAAGAAAGACGAAAAGATTGACAAAATGAGAAAAAGACAGGAGGACTCCACATGGTCATATCCATAAATGAAATGTCCGAGATTCCGATTTACCAGCAGATCCGCAACCAGATTGTACAGGGAATTTCGGATGGAAGGCTCGCACCGGGCGAACAGCTTCCGACAGTCCGGGGGCTTGCAGAGGAGATCGGTATCAATGCCATGACGGTGAACAAAGCCTACGGTCTGCTAAAGCAGGAAGGGTATATATACGCCGACCGGAGAAGCGGCGCGCGGGTGCGGAAGAAATTTACAGAGACAAAAGAACTTTCGGAAAAGTCTAAAGAACTGTTGCAGCAGATCATATCGGAAGCGAAGGTCAGCGGCATGACGAAGGAAGAATTTTTTGAAGTCTGCGGGGAATTGTATGAATAAAACATATAGTAATCCAATAGATAATGGCGAAACTTCTAGAAAATGTGAATTGAGTTTCGCAAACACCTATTACAATCCAACCTTGAAGGGAGAAAAAATATGATCGTAAACATAATTATGTTTTTCACAATGTATCCGGTTTTATTAGTCCTCTATTTTTGCTTCCGTGGGCAGTATCAATATGCCAACGGATGTCTGTTTGCAGTAAATATGAAACCGGAGTGGATAAAAGAGCCTAAAGTACAGGAAATTGTTGAAAAGTTTCAAACGGAGATGAAGAGATATGTTATCATTTTAATGTTCGTTCCGTTTACAAGCTTTTTCACAAAATACATGTCGATCCAGCTGACAATCTGGATGATGTGGATACTTTTGGTGATCGGGTTACTGTGCCTTCCGTTGATACATGCGAACGGTGCATTGAAAAAGTGGAAAAGAGAACAGAAACTGTATGACAGCGCAGTTATGGAGCACTATGTGGAACTGAAAGCGGTCGGAAAAGTAAGGCGCGTGAAGTTTTTAACATTTTTTCTGCCGAATCTGGTGGGATTAGTCATTTCGCTGATGCCGTTATTAGTAAAAATCATTTTCCCGGATTTTGCAAAAAATGTGGAATTAGGAAGTGTCAGTTGGTTATGTGTGATCATGTGGTTGTGCGGACTATTGCTGTGGGTGTGTGCGGTCTGGATGGATAAACAGCCGGTGACAGTCATAAGCAGTGACAGTGACATTAATCTGAATTTTACGCGGGCAAAGAAAAATATATGGAAAAAATTCTGGCTTGCGGCTAACTGGATGAATACGTTGTTTTTGTTTACCATACCGGTGTCTGCTCTTTGGATAGCGGATATGGGAATGTCCGTGCTGATTGCTTCTGTTGTCTATACACTGCTGATATGCGGGCTTGCGGTTCTTCTGATGCACCAGATGAAAAATGTGGAACGCGCCTATGAGAGCAAACAGGATCTAACCGCCAGCGAGGCAGATGACAGACATTGGATCGGAGGAATTTTTTATTATAATCCGGAAAACCGCCACAGCATGGTAACGAAAAAGGTTGGAATTGGAACAACGATGAATCTGGCAACCCCATTAGGAAAAGGAATGACTATTTTTTCCGTGATAGTGCTGATCGTAACAATCCCGGCAATGTGCATCTGGCTTATTATGCTTGATTTTACGCCGATCAGACTTCAAGTGGAAAATCAGACACTTTATGCAAAACATCTGAATGTAGATTATGAGATTGACGTGACAGATATCGAAAATCTTGATAAAATAACAGAACTTCCGTCATGGAGCAAATCTTATGGAACAGCGATGGATACACTGGAAAAGGGAACCTTTTTCATCCGCAATGTAGGAAAATGTGAGGTGTTTTTAAATCCGGAGAATACGGAGTTTTTACATTTTACGGCAGATGGAACGGACTATTACATGAGCGGGTATGATGATGCGCAGACGGAGGAGATTTATCAGATGATACAGAAACGGCAGTAGGGAAATTTATGTTCAAAAAAACTGATTTGAAAGAGAAGAAGCAGTATGCTAAGATAAATCCGACTCATGTGAGATAGAATAGAAAGTCTGCAGGATTTGGACAAGTGAGAACATCTGGCAGACAAAAATGATCGCAAGGAATGGAAAAAATGAAATATTATATGGCACCGATGGAGGGATTGACCGGCTATATTTACCGTAACGCATATCAGAAATATTTTCATGATATCGACCGGTACTTCACTCCGTTTATCACAAATAAAAAACTGGATTTTAAAGTGAAAAAGGACATTGATCCTGAGCATAATCAGGGTATGGAAGTTGTTCCGCAGATCCTGACGAATCAGCCGGACGATTTTATTTCGATTGTAAACCAGTTGAAGCAATATGGTTATGATGAGGTGAATTTAAACCTTGGCTGTCCGTCAGGAACGGTGGTGGCAAAAAACAGAGGGGCTGGATTTCTTGCGGTACCGGATCAGCTGGACAGTTTTCTGGATAAAATTTTTAATGCATGTGACTGCAAAATCTCCATCAAAACCAGAGTCGGAAAAGATTCGCCGGACGAGTGGGAGAATCTCCTTGCGATTTATGAGAAATATCCGTTATCGGAGTTGATTGTCCATCCAAGGATCCAGAAGGATTTTTATAAATATACGCCGCGCATGGAGACTTACCGGTATGCAGTGGAACATAGCAGGCACTCCCTTTGTTTTAACGGAGATATTCATTCGGTTGAGGCGTATGAGAAGTTTCGGCAGGCATTTCCGGTGACAGAAAAGGTGATGTTAGGCAGAGGTATTTTACAAAATCCGTGGCTGGTTGGAGAACTTCGGAGGGTGGAGGTTCGGTTCGCTGCCAAAGATGCGGACGTACCGCTTGGAAACCAACCGTACAATGTAGTGGACAAGCAGACGCTCCGTGCATTCCATGATGATATCTGTGATGGCTACAAGGGCGTGATGTCCGGCGACCGTAACACGTTATTTAAAATGAAAGAACTCTGGTGCTATATGGGCAAAAGCTTCACAAATCCGGAAAAGTATCTCAAGAAGATCAAAAAGACGGAACGCCTTGCAGAGTACTATGTGATCGTGGATACACTGTTCCGGGAGCAGGAACTGCAGCAGGAGCGGTCATAGATCAAGTTTCAGATAAATCTCATCACGTTCATCCTGGCTGATTCCGAGATAATGCTGGGTGATGCGGTAGGAGGAGTGATTATAAATATCCATTAAAAGTGCTGGCGGGGTTCCCTGTTTCCATGCATGGTAACCAAATGTTTTTCTGAGGGAATGACAACTGATGCAGTCTTCCTGTGTGGTGTGAACTGCGGCAGTTTTGACGATCCGGTAGGCCTGTGAGCGGTTGAGCGGTTTTTCGTGACAGGTTGTTTTCGTGAAAATATATTCGCCTTCCTCCGGGGATCGCTCATTGAAATATGCCTGTAGTGCATCCTTTGCAGTGGCATTTAAAAGGACATTGTTTCGTTTTCCAGTTTTTTGTTCGTGGATCAAAATGTGGTCGTAAAAGCTTTGAAATTGGAAGTTGTATACAGATGACCATTTTAAAGATAATAGATCACCAATACGGAGTGCGGTATTTAAACCGAGGACAATGAGTGTATAATTGCGGACATTCGGTTTTTCATCTGCATAATACATACGGAATGAATATAATTCATCATCTTTTCTGATTGGCTGTGTGGTTCCCATGGGAATTACCTCCTCAAATTCATGATAAACTGTGCAGTTTCTGCACTTTGACATCCACAGTTATATCCCAAAATGGCTGTATATACAACGTATAAATCGTGAGTAAATAAAAAAATGCAACATTTCTTACAGAAATGTTGCATTTTTTTGTTTACAAGTTCTATATCGGATATTCATTCGGAAACTTTACCCCTGAAATAAAATTTTTTATCGGATTTTCTCAAGAACGGATTTTCTCATGATTTTTATTACCTGTTTTCCTTCCAACATTTTTTGGTATGACCGAACCTTAGAAAATGCAGCTGAAAACGGAAAAGTATTTTTATTTGCAGATACATGATTTAACAATGAAAATCCGCATGTTTCATGTCGAAAATGCAACATTTCTGTAAGTTATGTTGCAAAAAAAATCATGGATGTGATTACAAAAAACGTAAGTGTGCAGGGAGGTAACAAATGCTCAAACTTTCATTAAAGCAAGGGGAATATTTAAACATTGGTGATAATATCCGCGTGGTATACGCCGGAGGTGCCGGAAATCATATCAGACTTCTGGTGGATGCACCGAGAGATGTCAATATTGCCCGGAATAAAACAGAAACAAACCCGGAGCGCAGGAAAGATACCTATTATGCTGAGCCGGGAATTTCCAGAGAAGCACAGGCAGAGATTAAAAAGATTTTATGGAATGAACGCATGAAAGCAGAGGCAAAAAGGGATGCAGAAAAGATGAAAGAGTAGTTTTTGCATCACACGATCATCTGGTAATAGGCAGGGCAAAACCCGGGACGCCCTGTTTGTTATAAATAAGCCCGGGGAACGGATTCCCCGGAGAAAAACATAATAGCTCATCAAAAAGATGAGACAAGGAGGATTATATTATGGTAGTACAACACAACATGCAGGCTATGAATGCCAACAGAATGTTAAACATCACAACAGGAGCACAGAGCAAATCCACAGAGAAATTATCTTCTGGTTACAGAATCAACCGTGCAGCAGATGATGCAGCAGGATTAACAATTTCTGAAAAAATGAGAAAACAGATCCGTGGTCTTGATCAGGCTTCCACAAACGCTCAGGACGGTGTATCTTCTGTACAGACAGCCGAGGGTGCTTTGACAGAAGTTCACTCCATGTTACAGAGAATGAATGAGCTGGCAGTTCAGGCAGCTAACGGAACAAACTCTAAAGAGTCTGACCGTCAGGCAATCCAGGATGAGATTGACCAGTTGACAACTGAGATCGACCGTGTAGCTGAGACAACAAAATTTAACGAAATTTATCTGTTAAAGGGAGACAAGGGAACAAAGACAATTAATCTGGAAGCACATGATGCAGGCTTAAAGGGATCCCTTATTAATAATGGAGATGGAACAGCTACCTTTACAATGGATGCTTTAAAGGCAGGAGATAGTGTTAGCATTGCTGGAAAAACTTACAAAATTGGAGCATCTAGTAATGAATTAAAAGATATGCTTACAAAAGCAGATATTGATACTCAGCATCAGGACATTACAATAAACGGAACTACCTATAAATATTTAGCTGCTAAAGCTCCATCTGGAACAAATCCGAAAGTGGATGGTTATAAAGCAGGTTGGTATAAAGACGGACAGGCACCGGCTGATACAGGTGCGGGTGTTGAACATGATGCTAATTACGCTAATATCACTGATATTGTTACAAAAGTTACATCAGGAACAGTTGAAGTTGGAACAAATAAGCTGAGCCTTATTAATGATAATGACAAAGATGGAATTGACGACAATGACGTAAGCGTTATCAGCAAAGAGAAGGCATATACACTTGCTGCTGAGGAATTATTAAAAGCAAATCAGATTGGTGACACAAAGAATGAGGCAAAGGTAGGTATTGATGATACGTATACAGCAATGACGCTTGACAATGCAACGAATGCAATTAAAATTCATGTTGGTCAGGCTCAAGTTGCCAACACATTAAGCTTCAATTTACATGTGGGCTCTGACGCAGATCTTACAAATAAGATTCAGGTTGATATTGACACTATGAATTCTGATTTCCTTGGAATCAAGGGATTAAACGTTAAAGATGACAATGGAACAGCAGCTACTTATGCAATAGATGCCATTTCTGACGCCATTGCAAAAGTTTCATCCCAGCGTTCTGCTCTCGGTGCTGTCCAGAACAGACTTGAGCATACGATCGACAACTTAGACAACGTTGTGGAAAATACAACAGCAGCTGAATCACGTATCCGTGATACAGATATGGCTGAAGAGATGGTTAACTACAGCAAGAACAACATTCTTGCACAGGCAGGTCAGTCTATGCTTGCACAGGCTAATCAGTCTACTCAGGGTGTACTTTCTCTGCTACAGTAATTGAAAATTACAGCATAAATAACAAAAAGAGCTCACAGGAGCAATGTCATTAAGTTAAGAATTTTGACATAATTATAAAACACATCATATTTGCAATTGTTTGATAAATATGATGTGTTTTTTTCTTTTGTTTATTTTGCAGCACAACAAAAAGACAGATTGTTTATCTGTCAAAAAAAGCTTATAATTATCTATGATTAAGCCACTCTATATAGAAAGCTTACAGATGCCTGGGGTTTGACTTTGCGAGGGTCTTTTCGACCAGGTCTTACTGGTAATACATGCTTTTCTATTAGGTTAATCACATCAGGTGGACTAAGATTGCGTTTATTACGGAGATATTCTCTACAAATATAAATGGCGATTGTAAAGTTCACCTGTTTTGTTTTATCATTGTTTTTCATTTGTTTTATTACATGTGTTGTTATTAATTCACAATAGTTATACAAAAGTAATCGCGCATATATTTCTTGTTTAATAAAATCTGGTTTTCGTGCATGGAAACTTGTTAATCCTATGGCATATTTTAATTCTCTGAATGAAGTTTCTATTCCCAATCTCAAATGATAGATTTCCTTTATTTTTTTTACATCAAAAATATTTCTATCAAGATTTGTAATTATTATTTCATAAGAATTAGACCCTATAGGAAATCTAATAATACGAAGTGATAATTCGTATGTTTTATCACTTTTTTGTGGAAGATAATCAAACACTTGATTTACAGGCATCCACTTATAGCCTGCATTTTTTGTGGTCTTTGTATTTTTCCTTGAAAAAATCTGAGTGATATCTATATCAAACTCATCATTTGGAGGAAGATTTAACCCAGATGCAATTCCATTACTATTTTTATCTTTGACACGTATAGCGAATTTCCATCCTTTTTCAATTGCATGTGCAAAAATGTTATAGTTTTCATATCCTCTATCAGCAACAAGAATAACATTCTCTAGTTTCGATCTGTCAATCATTGTTGCACATGCTCTAAACTCGTTGTAATCCGCTGCTGTTTGCACTAAAACATCGGTGTATATACGATTCAAAACATCATAAAAGGCATTCAGATGTAGTTTATTAACAATTGAACCATGCTGATTACGTTCCCAAAAAGTTTCTGGATCCTTTTGATTGGTTGCAATGGTCAAGTTACTTCCATCACATGCAATTAAACGATAACCATGATAATTATTAGTAGTTGGAAGGTTGTCATCCGTAAAAGATTTAAACAAATATTCAAAAGCCTCTGGAAGTACTTTTGAACGTTGTTGCGTAAATGCTGACACAGACGGAGTATTTTTGTTAAAATCAAAGAAATCAAGTAGTTCTTTACTCATAGTAGCTCCACCCGAATTCATCATGATTCCTATAAAAGTTTTGAAATCAATTTTCCGTTTTCGAGAGGAATCGACATTGGGGTTTCGAAGAAATAAACATGGATTGTTAGCTAATTCCGAAATATGATTCTTTAGAGAATCTGAAACTTGATTAATATAATTGCTCATATGCGTTACCTCCTTGCAATCAAGATGTTCTTAATTACAAGGGCCGCTTTCGCTACCTCATTATCATTCAATAGCGAAAGCGGCCGCACATTTCGAATCATATGTCAAGCATTTATTACAAAATAAAAAGACCCTAGCATCATTTCTGATGCTAAGATCTTGATTGGTCATCTTAACTTAATGACATTGCTCACAGGAGCTCTTTTTGTTATTTTAAGGGAAGGATTCATTTTAAATTTATTGTAGTTTTTTGACTTCATCCAAAGACAGTCCTGAAATAGCCGCAATTTTTTCGAGCGAAAATTCCTGTAATTTGAGCATGCGTTTTGCAGTTTTGATAGAATTTAGAAAAATACCACGTTCTATACCATACTTTTCACCCTCAGAGAAACCAGCCTCATGTCCATGTTTTTCGCCTTCAGAGAAACCAGCTTCCCGTCCGGCTTCATATTCTGCTTTCCGTAATTTCTTCTCTTCCAATTCTTTATCATACTCAAAGATACTCATACTGATGACCTCACTTCGGTTGCGGGTAAGAAATTCAGCCAGAATCCCTTCCCGGATACATTCGTCTATAGCAAAATCCGTTCCACGTCATATCCATTATCCGTCAATTCTAAAATTGCAATGCCTTTTCCGTCGTGTATCAGAAACTAATGCAATTTTCATGAATTAGACCTCGCTTCGTTTATTGTAATTTTTTCACCTCATCTAAAGGCAGTCCTGTGATCGCAGCAATTTTTTCGAGTGAGAACTCCTGTAATTTGAGCATGCGTTTTGCAGTTTCGATAGAATTTAGTTCTATACCATACTTTTCGCCCTCAGAGAAACCAGCTTCATATTCTGCTTTCCGTAATTTTTTCTCTTCCAATTCTTTATCATACTCAAAAATACTCATACTGATGACCTCATTTCGGTTGTGGGTAAGAAATTCAGCCAGAATCCCTTCCCGGATACATTCGTCTACAGCACATTCCACTGCATGGTTCAAAGACATATCTGACGCATAGTGCCGCACTCTGGCAACATACTGTGCATATTCGTTTAATGTATTGCAATGCTGCATTAACTTTGCATTGTGTCCCTCATTGACATTTAAAACCGTGACAATCAATTCAAGCTTTGGTTCACCTGACAAATGTTCAAATGCCGAGGAGAGCCGAAGTTCTGTGCAGTCGGGAGCTGCTGTCGATCCATTGTAAAACTCGATAAAATTTGGTGCAGGAATTTTTTGCAGAGTGGAAGAATAAAGAGATTTCTTATCCACGAGTTTCTGATATTCACTGCAAATATAAAACAGATCACGAAGAGGCATATTCGGATTGTAGGTCGACTGATGCTCATACAGATATAAATTGGTATCCATAATAAATGCCAGGTCGTTTTTCATCCCCATATAAATAGCATTCTCTAATGTGACAATTTCCAGATCATCTGGATTATTATAATCGCTCTGGTTTACTGCATTATAGAGGGACAGCAGGTTCTTCCGGTCAGAAAACAACATCCGAAAAACGGTGTCCTTGTAGTTCCGGTTTGTCGTCGGTGTTTTGACTGTAAAATTTCTTTTTGTCTTATTACGGTTTCTTTTGCATTTTGCCATAAATCGTTTCCTCCTGAAATTGTAGGACAGCTTATTTATAAAACTGTTCGTGATTGCAGGAGAATGTAATCATATATTTTCCTAAGTTTCTTCGTCTCCTGCTTTTCAATTGTTAAATGGGTAACAAAAAGCATAGATACGAATGAAGCATACAGATTATTTGGTGCTAATCTGTCGCCGTTAGAAAATAGATGACAAAAATGTCATGAAATTTTGTAAAATATGCTTTAGATTATTGTAACACAAAGATAGGAAATGAAACAAGAAATTTTACAGCAAAATCCGTTCCACGTCATATTCATCATCTGTCAATTCTAAAATTGCAATGCCTTTTCCATCGCCACGGTCAGCCCCGGCACTGCCCGGATTAATAAAAACTTTTCCGTAGCGGTCGTAGTGCGTGAATACATGGGTATGTCCGAAAATTATAAAATCCGCATCCGTGAGATCGAAAGGCAGGTCAGCTTTGTTATGGACAAGATAAAATAATTTTCCCCCGATCGGTACGGAGACAAATTCATGCAGGTAGGATGCCCACTCACCGTGGTCGCAGTTCCCGCGAACTGCATACATCGGAATGCCGCAGTTCAGGAATCGGTTGTAAGTACGTTCGTTGTCAAAATCCCCGGTGTGAATGAGATAATCACAATTTTTGATATGGTCAAATAATTCGTCACGGCATATGCCATGTGTATCAGAAATCAATGCAATTTTCATGAATCAGACCTCGCTTCGTTTGCTTGTAATTTTTTTACTTCGTCAAAAGGCAGACCAGTGATCGCAGCAATTTTTTCGAGTGAGAATTCCTGTAATTTGAGCATGCGTTTTGCAGTTTCGATAGAATTTAGAAAAGTACCACGTTCTATACCATGTTTTTCGCCTGCTGAAAAGCCAAGTTCATGTCCATGTTTTTCACCTTCAGAAAAACCAGCTTCATATTCTGCTTTCCGTAATTTCTTTTCTTCCAATTCTTTATCATACTCAAAGATACTCATACTGATGACCTCATTTCGGTTGAGGGTAAGAAATTCGGCTAAAATCCCTTCCCTGATACACTCGTCTACGGCACGTTCCACGGCATCATCTAAAGGCATACTGCCTGCATAGTGGCGCACTCTTGCAACATACTGCGCATATTCATGTAAAATACTGCATTGATGCATTAAGTCTGCATTGTGACCGTCGTTTATATTTAAAACTGTAACAATCAACTCAAGTTTTGGTTCGCCGGATAAATTCTCAAAAGCGGAAGAAAGTTTATGCTCCGCATAGTCGGGAATAATCATTGAACCATTATAAAACTCGATAAAATTCGGCGCAGGTATTTTCTGCAAAACAGAAGAATAAAGCGATTTGTGATCCACAAGCTTTTGATATTCACTGCAAATATAAAATAAATCCCTTAAAGGCATATTTGGATTGTAAGTTGACTGATGTTCATATAAATACAAATTTGTATCCAAAATAAATGCCAGATCATTTTTCATTCCCATATAAATGGCATTTTCTAATGTGACAATCTCTAAATCCTCTGGATTTTGGTAATCTCTCTGATTGACTGCATTGTAAAGAGAGAGAAGATTTTTCCGGTCAGAAAACAACATACGGAAAATCGTGTCTTTATAGTTCCGGTTGGTGGTTGGCATACTGCCAGTTATGTTTCTGGATACTTTGTTATGGTTGCGTTTGTGTTTTGCCATAGATTTCCTCCTGATAGTGTGAGACAGTCTTTAAATAATACTGTCTTGGCAGGAGAATAAAATATATTCTATATCTGATTTCTTTCGTCTCCTGCTTTTAAATTCGTTAATGGGTAATTAAAAGCATAGATACGAACGAACAACGCAGATCATTGGGGGTAATCTGACGTTTCCAGAATATAGATGGTGAAAACACTATAAAGATTTTGTAAAATATGCTTTGGCATATTATAACATAAATGCAGTAATTAAGACAAGAAATTTCAGACGAAAAAAGATTGCAATAAAAAGATTGTGAAAATTTCCCTATTGAAAAATTTTCTCGTTCATAGTACAATGCAACTGTTATATGACTGACGGAAATAGTGGGGGTTACCACGTGAAGTATAACGAATGAATGCCGACCGTCTGGGCGAGGAGTCCAGACGTGCGGTTCTTTTTATTTTTAGGGTAAATTTTCCAAAAAATTCCAACAGCATGAGCAAGGAACCACTCATTGTATTTTTTCGAATACTTACCGGAAAAAGCGCGCGTGACTCTTGACAAAAGATGAAAGTTAGGATAGCCTAACCATGGTTAGAAAAGACTAACCATGCATCAATCAAAAATCAGAATGTGCATCATAACCAAAAGGTTATGGAACATGCAAGGCCACACGGGTGGCAGAAGGAGAGAAAAATGCAGACAGAATGGAGAAGCTTCCAGGGCGGAGCCTGGGAAACAGAAGTAAACGTAAGAGATTTTATTCAGAAGAATTATCATCCATATGATGGGGATGATTCTTTCTTAGAGGGACCAACACAGGATACCACCGATCTCTGGGATCAGGTATTAGAACTTTCCAGACAGGAGAGAGAAGCTGGCGGAGTGTTAGACATGGATACCAAGATCATTTCCACGATCACTTCCCATGGCCCGGGTTATTTAGATAAAGAGAAAGAGAAGATTGTCGGTTTTCAGACAGACAAGCCTTTCAAACGTGCTCTCCAGCCTTACGGCGGTATCCGTATGGCGATCAAGGCATGCGAGGACAATGGATACAAAGTCGATCCTGAAGTGGTAGAGTACTTTACAACACACAGAAAAACTCACAATGCCGGAGTATTTGACGCTTACACACCGGAGATGAGAGCGTGCAGAAGCGCACATATCATCACTGGACTTCCGGATGCATACGGACGAGGACGTATTATTGGTGACTACAGAAGACCGGCACTTTACGGTGTAGACCGTCTGATCGAGGACAAAAAAGAGCAGCTGAACAACACACGTACCATCATGTACTCAGATGTGATCCGTGAGAGAGAAGAGTTATCCGAGCAGATCCGTGCGCTGGAAATGTTAAAGAAACTGGCAGAAATTTACGGCTGTGATATTTCGAAACCTGCAAATAATGTATTAGAGGCAACACAGGCTGTCTATTTTGCATATCTTGCAGCAGTAAAAGAGCAGAATGGTGCTGCAATGTCCTTAGGACGTACCTCCACTTTCTTAGATATTTATGCAGAGCGTGATCTCGCAGAGGGAACATTTACCGAAAAAGAGATCCAGGAGATCATCGACCAGTTCGTGATGAAACTTCGTCTTGTAAAATTTGCGCGTACACCGGAATACAACACGATTTTTGCCGGCGATCCAACCTGGGTGACAGAGTCCATCGGTGGAATCGGTGTGGATGGAAGACATATGGTTACAAAAATGTCTTACCGTTACTTAAACACCTTGAACAACATCGGGGCAGCACCGGAACCAAACATGACCGTACTCTGGTCTGTAAAACTGCCGGAAAACTTCAAAAAATTCTGTGCCGAGACATCCATCAAACACTCTGCAATCCAGTATGAGAATGATGATATTATGCGTGTAGTTCACGGCGATGATTATGGAATCGCATGCTGTGTATCTTCTATGAGAATCGGTAAGGAAATGCAGTTCTTCGGTGCGAGAGCAAACCTCGCAAAATGCCTGCTTTATGCGATCAATGGCGGTGTCGATGAGATGACAGGAAAACAGGTCGGACCGAAATACCGTCCGATCACATCCGAATACTTAGATTACGATGAAGTATGGGATAAATACAAAGATATGATGAAATGGTTAGCAGGAGTGTATGTGAACGCATTAAATATCATTCACTACATGCATGATAAATACTGCTACGAAAAATTAGAGATGGCATTACATGACAAAAATGTGAGAAGATGGTTTGCAACCGGTATTGCAGGATTTTCTGTAGTAGCAGACTCCCTTTCTGCGATCAAATATGCAAAAGTCAAACCAATCCGTGACGAGAATGGTGTGACCGTTGACTTTGAGATTGAGGGTGATTTCCCGAAATATGGAAATGACGATGATCGTGTTGACGAGATCGCAAAACAGGTGCTCCACACCTTTATCGGATATGTAAAAGGAAACCATACTTACCGTGGCGGTATCCAGACAACATCGATTTTGACCATTACATCCAATGTTTCCTATGGTAAAAATACAGGAGCAACACCGGATGGAAGAAAGAAAGGTGTAGCATTTGCTCCGGGTGCAAACCCGATGCATGGACGTGATACCCATGGTGCGGTTGCATCTCTGGCATCTGTCGCTAAACTGCCATTTATGGATTCACAGGATGGTATTTCCAATACATTTACCATTGTACCAGATGCACTGGGCAAAGATGAGGCAGCACAGGAGAACAATCTTGTTGCAATGTTAGACGGCTATGTTGTCAAAGGCGGACATCACTTGAACGTAAACGTTTTAAACCGTGATACGTTATTGGATGCACAGAAACACCCGGAACTGTATCCACAGCTCACCATCCGTGTATCTGGATATGCGGTCAACTTTATCAAGCTGACAAAAGAGCAGCAGGACGAAGTGATCGCACGTACCTTCCACGAGCGGATGTAGTGCAACAGCTCACACGTCATATCTGTGCAGGCAGACTCATGCTTGCATGGAAGACTGTCTGCACAGATAGTGACGGAGGGAGCGCCAGTCTATGAGCAAAAGGAGCTGCGCAGCAGCGGAAAGCACCGCAGGAGCGGTTTTGCGAATGGCGCGGCAAGCGATAGGAATCAGAAAAGGAGAACAACATGGGGAAAATTCACTCGTTAGAAACATTTGGCACGGTGGACGGTCCGGGCGTACGGTTTGTCGTATTTTTTCAGGGCTGCCCGATGCGCTGCCAGTATTGCCATAATCCCGATACATGGAAGATAGAGGATGGGGAAGAAATGACAGCGGATGAGATCATAGACCGTTTCGAGCGCAACCGTTCATTCTATCAGACCGGAGGAATCACGGCGACTGGGGGAGAACCTATGTTACAGCTTGATTTTTTGACGGAGCTTTTTACGAAGGCAAAGGAAAAGGGCATTCACACCTGTCTGGATACATCCGGAATTATGTTTCCAAAGAAACATACAGGAACAGATCAGATCAGTGAGAGAGAGATCAGTCTCACTGGAATAAGTGAAAACATGGCATCAGACAGAATGGAAAAGATAGAACAGCTCATGTCAGTGACAGACCTTGTCATGCTTGATATTAAGCATATCAACGATGAGGAACATCAGAAACTCACCGGGCAGTCGAACAGCAACATTCTTGCGTTTGCAAGGTATCTTGATTCGATCGGAAAGCCGGTCTGGATCCGTCACGTAGTCGTGCCTGGCATTACGTTTGATGAGAAAGAACTGACGGAACTTGGTCTGTTTTTAAAGACGCTCCGCAATGTGGAAAAACTGGAAGTCCTTCCATATCATTCTATGGGAAAGGTCAAGTACGACAACCTTGGCATGGATTATGTCTTAAAAGATACGCCGCAGCTTACCAAAGCAGAAGCAAAGGAAGCGGAACACATCATCCGGGCAGCAATGGAACAATAGCAGGAGAAGTAAGTTTTATGAAAAACATTTTTTTTGAAGAAAAGTATTTACAGATTTCTTTTTTTGCGATTTAATAAGAAGCAGGTATAGAGTTCCAAAGAAGAAAGGATGAAAAAATATGAAAATCAAGAATATCAAAGATGTCGACGGATTTTTTAAAGTAATTGATTCCTGTGCCGGAAAAGTAGAATTGATCACAGGTGAGGGAGACAGATTAAACCTCAAATCAAAACTTTGCCAGTATGTTTCTCTGACAAGCTTATTAAAATCTGATGTAGAGATCCCGGAACTTGAAGTTGTAGCTTACGAGCCGGAAGATACAGAGAGAATCATCAAGTTTTTAATGACAAACTAGAAATGAACAGAAGCTGATCGTAAAAAAGCGGTCAGCTTTTTTTATTACATAGGAAATTACTTCCTATGTAATAAAAACGCTCCGCGAGGATGCCATGTTCTTATTTTCTTCTCTTTACAACATGCTATGACGGTTGCAATTCACGGCATGAAATAGTACAATAAATCGTCTTAAAAATGGAATAATAATGTTAGTATATAGCGAAAGGAATTAGGATGTCAAAAATAGAGTTTCACGAAATTACATTAGATGATAAGGCATGGATGGATGCCAGATTTCAGGAAGATGACAGAAATGCATGCGAGTATACGTTTGCCAATAATTTTGTCTGGCGGAAGGTGTATCATGTTGAAGTTGCAGAAAAATATGGGTGTGCGATCATTCGTTTTGAGGAGGAAGGAGTGGTGATGTATTCCTATCCGATCGGGGCAGGTGACCGCAAGAAAGTGATCGATGAACTGATAGAAATCTGCAGGGAGGAAGAGCGTCCGTTGATCATGAGCCCGTTGAGCGAAGCAGACAGGGAGCAGATGCTTACATGGTATCCGGAACAGTTTTTGATCCAGGGAGACCGGAACGATTATGATTACATTTATTCCAGAGAAAAATTAGCAACGCTTGCGGGAAAAAAGATGCATGGCAAGAGAAATCATATTGCGAGATTTCAGGATGAGGATGACTGGTGCTATGAGGAACTGAATGATTCCAATATAGAAGAATGCCGCAATATGACATACACATGGATCAAAATGAGGGCAGAGAAATGGAATGAAGAGATGGAACTTGAGATGTCAGTGCTTCATGAGGCATTTGACCATAGAAAAGAACTCGGGCTTGTTGGTGGGATTATCCGGAAGGCAGGACAGATTGTTGCATTTTCTATCGGGGAACCGTTAAACAGTGACACTTATGTTGTCCACTTCGAAAAAGCATTTCCGGATATGCAGGGCGCATATCCGATGATCAACCAGCAGTTTGTTTTACATGTGTGTGAAGATTATACTTATGTAAACCGCGAGGAGGATACGGGGGATCCGGGACTGCGAAAGGCTAAGATGTCCTATTATCCGGAAATCCTGCTGAAAAAATATGTGGCGATTTCAAGTGATGTCATTTTTGCAGATAAGGACAGAAACAGGGAAGAAATCCACAAAATATGGGAGACCTGTTTTGGTGACGAGGCGGAACTGGTAGATTTTTATCTGGATAAACGGATGACAGAGGATAATATGCTGCTCATCTGTCAGGATGGGCATGCGGTTTCCATGGCAAGCTTTTTAGATATCAATATCAGGGATGGTGAGGAGTGGAAGCCGGCGAAGTATGTATATTCAGTGGCAACGCTCCCGGAATACCGTGGCAGAGGTTATGCAGCGAAGATCTTAAAGAAGGCAGAAGAGATTTTTAATATGCCATTGGTGTTAGTCCCGGCGGAAAAAGAGCTTGTTGGCTATTACCGTAAGGTTGGGTTCACAGAGGCGTATCCATCGGAGCGTTTACTGGAAAAACAGGATGTGCCGGAACTTTTTGCAGCGGAATTAAACAGTTATTCTGTGGAGGAGATCACTGCGGCAGAATATAAAAGAATCCGGGAGCAGAAATTGATGAGAGATGGTTTTATTGCATGGGATGAGGCGGCAATCCGTTTTGCGATGGATTTTAACTGTTTCTGTGGCGGAAGAACGGTGAAGGTAGTGTGGAGCGATGATATTTTCAGAGACGAGAGTGCAGAAGACGCTGATATTTTAATGTACTGCCCGGAGAATGGGACGCTGCACATTATCGAAACGACACTGGGTGAAGAACAGTTTGAGGAACTTCTGCCGGAACTTATGGCGCAGACAAAAACAAAACGTCTGGTATATGACAGAAAGGGTATCATGGTGCTTTCTTCTGATGACCAGGACAGGCAGGAAAGACTGCTTGCAGATGGTTATTTTGCGCTGTCGCTGGCGTAAAGACCAATCTGAAATTCTGAAATTTTCAGAAATTATATAAAATATATAAAAAGTTTTCGGTTTAAGACAAAAAAATGTTGATAATGTATAAAAACATGCTATAATAAAGTCATGATATAAATAAGCATTCAGAAAGCTATCTGGCATAGCATGGAATTGGATCATTATATCAAATAAGCGACAAAGGGGTTGGACATCATGAGAATTAAGATTACAGGAAGAAACATCGAATTGACAGAAGGACTGAAAGCCGCAGTGGAGGACAAGCTGAATAAGCTTGAGAAGTATTTTACTCCGGACACAGAAGTGAATGTAACATTGAGCGTAGAGAAGGAACGCCAGAAAGTTGAAGTTACGATTCCAATGAAAGGAAGTTATATCCGTTCCGAACAGGTAAGCAGTGATATGTATGTATCCATTGACCTGGTAGAGGAAGTCATTGAACGTCAGCTTAAAAAGTATAGAACCAAACTTGTAACAAAACAGCAGAACGCTGCAGCAGTTTTCAAACAGGATTTCTTAGATGAGAAGTCAGAGGATGATGAGGAGATCAAGATCATCAGAACCAAGAAATTTGATATGAAGCCAATGTATCCGGAAGATGCATGTGTCCAGATGGAATTATTAGGACATGATTTCTATGTATTCATTAATGCAGAGACAGATGATGTCAATGTTGTTTACAAGAGAAAAGGCAGTACTTACGGATTGATCGAACCAGAGTACTAGGAGGGATTTTTAAGAGGAGAGCGAACAGCTCTCCTCTTTTTAGATAGTATGTTTTATACAAATTGAAGATCAAGGTATGAGTAACCTGCATATTTAATCAAATTTTATGTGGAGGGTAACAAATTCCCAGATTCCAAGAAAACCTACGGAAAAAGCGAATTGTACTACAGATATAGATAGAGTATAATAAAAGTACTTCGTGTGTAGCAGCTCAGAAGAAAATGCAAAAAAAATTTTTGGATATTTTAAGAATTGTACAGAAAAATCCGGTATTCGGACAGGCGTTGATTTGCCAGAATATGTTAGATGAAGAACGTATGGGAATTTTATACAAGATTCTCTATGCGATTGACAGAGAGGAGTTTACGGATACCAGAAATGAAGTCTTTCAGTATGGAAGTCGGATCGGAAAAAAAGACTTGCTGGCAAGGCAGATTTTTCTATGTTTATTAATTCTTCTGGATGAGCAGGAACAGATAACGGAAAAATAAGTATCAAAACAGACGATCAATGGGGTTTTTACAAAAGAGTTCTGTGAACAACACAGAATTGCCGTGTGGATTTTACATAATACAATCGAGTCTGTAGTTCGGCTCATAATAACATGAGGAGGAAAGAACTGCTGCACAAGGGGAAGGTTATTTTTGGAACAGTCATATCGGGAGAGCCGGTAAGGCTGTTCTTTTTTTTCGTTTATAGGAAATAGAAAAGCAACGCTTTATTCATTGAAAAAAGTGCTATAGATAAAGAAAAACAAGACACGATTTTATCTTGTCAGGATCTCTAAAAAGGGTTACTATAGTAAAGATTCAGAGCAAATTTTTTTGATAGATAGGAGATTACGCCATGAATATCGTTGTTTTAGCAGGTGGTTTAAGTACAGAGAGAGATGTTTCTTTCAAGACAGGAGATATGGTATCCAAAGCACTCAGAGAGAATGGACATAAGGTTATTTTGTTAGATGTTTTTATGGGATATAGTGACAAAGAGGAAGATCTGACCGGAATTTTTGAACGCAGTGAAGAAGTCAGTGTCAAGGTAAAGGACATTCCGGAAATCGCACCGGATCTTGCGAAGGTAAAAGCATCCAGAAAAGACCAGTCCGACTGTTTCTTTGGTCCGAATGTCATCAATATGTGCCGCATGGCAGATATTGTTTTTATGGCTTTGCATGGAGAAAATGGAGAGAATGGCAAGATTCAGGCAGCATTTGACCTGTTTGGAATCAAATACACAGGAACCGGTTATTTAAGCAGTGCGCTCGCAATGGATAAGGGCATGGCAAAACAGTTATTTATCGCTGGTGGAATCCCGACACCACAGGGCATTTCCATGAAAAAAGAGAACCGGAAAGATTCTGCAAAAGAGCTCGGCTTAAAGCTTCCTTGCGTTGTAAAACCATGTTGTGGCGGTTCGAGTATCGGTGTTACGATCGTCCGTACCGAAGACGAGTTCAAGAGTGCATTAGACGAAGCGTTCAAATGGGAAGATAACCTGATTATTGAGGAGTATGTAGAAGGACGTGAGTTTTCCGTCGGCGTGATCGATTACAAGGCACTACCGATCATTGAGATCGCACCAATCCAGGGCTTCTATGATTATAAGAATAAATACAAAGCAGGAAGTGCAGTGGAAACCTGTCCGGCAGAATTACCGGAGGAGATCACAAAGAAAATGCAGCATTACGCAGAGCGCGTGGCAGAGGTGTTAGGTTTAGATACCTATTCCCGCTCCGATTTCCTGTTGAACAAAGACAATGAAATATACTGTCTGGAAGCAAATACGCTGCCGGGCATGACACCAACCAGTTTACTTCCGCAGGAAGCAGGCGTTCTTGGAATCAACTTCAACCAGTTGTGTGAAAAACTGATCGAGATTTCATTGAAGAAATATGAAAAATAGCAGATCCTGAATGATAGACCGCCACCAGTTAAAAAACCGGTGGCAGTTTATTCTATAAGCAGGTGAAATAATAATCTGAAGTGGAGTTTCGCAAATGCCTGATAGAAATTGAGTGAAATGAGGAGAAGTGTATATGAGAAATATGACCTTGGAACATATCGCAGCAGTTTGTGGCGGTACTTACATAGGAAATGAAGCAGATAAAAAAAGAGAGATTATGGGGGCCGTAATCGACAGCCGCCTTGTGGAAAAAGATTATTTATTCATTCCGGTGCGTGGAGAAAAAGTAGACGGTCACAGTTTTATTTCATCCGTTTTTGAAAAAGGAGCGCTGGCAGTTCTTTCTGAGGAACAATTGGAAAATCCTGCTGGTCCATATATTCTGGTAAAAAGCAGTCTGGATGCAATGAAAAAGCTGGCAGCCGATTATCGCAGAAGCCTTGATATCAAAGTCGTTGGGATCACAGGAAGTGTTGGCAAGACCAGTACAAAAGAGATGATCGCATCCGTTCTGGCACAGAAATACAATGTGTTAAAAACAGAAGGCAACCTGAATAATGAGATCGGACTTCCACTCACAATTTTTAAAATCCGGGAAGAACATCAGGTGGCAGTGCTTGAAATGGGAATCTCAGAGTTTGGCGAAATGGATCGGCTGGCAACTATGGCATATCCGGATATCTGCGTGATCACCAATATCGGGCTTTGTCATCTGGAAAATCTGATTACAAGAGACGGTATCTTAAAAGCAAAGACAGAAAGCTTTGCACACCTGACACCGGACGGCATTGCAGTCTTAAACGGGGATGACGACAAGCTTTGTGAGAAAAAAATCGTCAACGGAAAACCTGCAGTTTTCTATGGCATCGGAAAAGAAGCCAAAACAGCAGAGACAGAGGAAGGAACAAAGACACTCGCAGAGAAAGCAATCTACGCAACAGATGTAGAGGCGGTTGGTCTGACCGGAACAAAAGCCGTGATCCATTACCCGGACAAAAAGACTGGGGAAGAAGTCACAATGGAAGTGGAGATTCCGATTGCCGGCGAACATAATGTATACAATGCACTGGCAGCTGTGAGCGTAGCGAGAGAGTTAGGTCTGACGTGTGAGGAAATGAAGCGTGGAATTGAATCAGTACAGACGATCGGTGGCAGAAGCAATCTGATCCATAAAAACGGTGTGACGATCATTGATGACTGTTACAATGCGAATCCGGTTTCTATGAAAGCTTCGATTGATGTGTTATCCAAAGCACCGGGCAGAAAAATTGCAGTTCTCGGAGACATGGGAGAACTTGGAGCGGAGGAAAAACAGCTTCATCGCATGGTTGGAGCGCATTTTGCAGGAAAAGGAATTGACATACTTTACTGCGCAGGAACTCTTTCAAAAGAAATCGCTGAGGCAGTGCAGGAGTGCAGCAGTGAAACAAAAGTTCACTACTACGGGGAAAAAGCTGCACTGATTCAGGATCTTTTAAAAGAAGCAAAGAGCGGAGATACAATCCTTGTGAAAGCGTCCCATTTTATGGGATTTCCAGAGATTGTGAAGGAATTGACGAAGTAATTTTATGCGATCATGTCCTTATTTTTCTCGAGCATTTCGGCAATTACATTCTGGCAGTAGGCTCCGATTTTTTTCTTCTGTTCTTTGTCAAGTTCATTTGGATAAATCGGTGTTCCGTATTCCACGATCACATGTGTTTTTTTGACGCGTGGCATATGGGCTTCTAAAACATCTGCGGAATTGGTGATTGCCATTGGAATGATCGGGCAGCCACTCTTTTCCGCAATCTTAAAGCTTCCTTCTTTGAATGGGAGCATCAGATCATCTGTTTTATTTCTTGTGCCTTCCGGGAAGATACACATGGAGATTCCATTTTTTACATTATCAATTCCGGCAAGGATCGTCTTTAAGGCTTCCTTTACATTTTCACGATCGATAAACAGGCAGTGCAGGCGGCGCATCCAAGTGCGGAGCAATGGCACTTTTTCCATATCTTTTTTGGCAATATAGCCAGTCAGTCCCGGACAGCGCGCATATGTGATAATAATATCGAAGTAACTTCTGTGGTTTCCGATGTACAATACCGCCTGATCTTTTGGAACATTTTCCTCTCCGATGACGGTTACTTTTGTTCCACAGATGAATAAAATCACGCGGAACGCCCATTGTACCATGCGAAGCTGGCTGAGGTCAGCAGCTTTCCGGTTGTATTTTGCAATGAGCCATTCGACGCCGAGCACCGGGATTCCGATGATCAGATATAAAATAGCGAAAAGTAGTGCGAGTATAAGTCTTATCATATTGAGTCCTTTCTCCTTTAGATAGTGATACGAAACTTATTTTATGCTGTGAAGGATGTGACAATTTGACAAAATTTTCGAAAACACGCTTTCGCTACGTGTCGCTCGCAACGGTACTAAGAACTCATCTCCTGTATTTCATTTCTGATAAATCAGAATGAAATACAGAAGCTGACTTCTAAGGACCGGCGGCTCCCCAGTGTTTTCTCAAGCTTTTGTTAAATTGTCACATCTCAATCCACATTCTTCTAAAGTTTCGTAATTAACTGCATTTTAAAAGTTAAATGTTTTCAATAACTTCTTTCATTATAAATGTTAAATATGAGAAAGACAACTTATAAAATTAAGAAGATCTGATAAATGCGAAACTCGCATAGAGTAGATTAAAATGTGGAAATGAAACAAAAGCTTGAGAAAACACTGGGGAGCCGCCGGTTCTTGCTTGGCAGGCATAGCATTAGCTATGGCTGGCATGCTAGCACCGCTGCGAGCGACACGTAGCGAAAGCGTGTTTTCGAAAATTTTGTTTCATTTTCACATTCTTCATAACAAAAAAGGAGTTTCGCCTTCACCACTTAAATTAGGAATAAATATGTTGCCACCCGCATACAATAGTATAAGAGCAAAAATGCTGTGCAGCAATGCGCAGAAACTGGAGGCAGGTATGCAGACAAAAAGAAAAATACGCAGGTGTGGGGCGTGGGTGACAGGTTTTATAATTACAGTTCTTTTTTGTGCCGGCTGCAGTGTGGAACAGACAAACCGGACAAAAATCAGTGATCTCGATTATACGATCGTCGCGGAAAACGAGATTCCGGAGGAGCTATTAGCGGATATCGAGGAGAAAAAGGCTGCAGATTTCAAAATGACCTACAAGGATGATACGTTTTTATACATAGTAAGAGGTTACGGAGAGCAGGAAACAGGAGGATACAGTATCTGTATGCAGGAAGTGTATCTGACATCCAATGCGATCATTTTTGACACGGAACTGATCGGACCGCGCAAGGGGGAGACGATAAGCAAGAGTCCGAGCTATCCATATATTGTGGTGAAGGTGGAACTGCGGGACGAGAATGTGGTGTTTGAGTAGATTTGTATGAAAAAAAGTCCAAAAAATGCAAAAAATTGCAAATATTCATGAATTTCATGCAAAACAGCCAAATCCGTTTGACAAAAATTTATTACAGTGCTAAAGTAAAGCGTGAAATAAGGAGGTAGAGAAATGCAACAGGCAGACATCAGTAAAGTACGTGCATCCGTACACCAGCAGTGTGGCAGTAAAGTTATGATCCAGCTTGACCGTGGACGCAACAAGGTAGACATCCAGCAGGGAGTGATCCAACATGCATATCCAAGTGTTTTTACAATCTTGGTCAATGATGAGCGTGATGATAATCAACCTCAGTTATTATCCTTTAGTTACAATGATATTATTACAAAAGATATCCGCATGAAACTCTGCTAGACGGCAGTTATCCGGAAGCATATTACAAAAGCGTGTATAAAAATCCCTCTATTCGAATACAATGAAAAAAAGGATTTCGAATCGGGGGTATTTTTTTGCAATTAAATAAAATAAAATTACATAGCTGCATGACATTTGCCAGCGCACAGAGCCAGATCACATTAGATGATGATTATAACGTGCCGGATTACCGGCCGGATATTGTAAAAGTTTTGAAGGAAAAAGGAGAGCTTCATTTTGACGAGGTGAAGGCGGCAGCAGGTGCCGCGTGGTTAAAAGGACGCCTTGTTTTTAAGGTGCTGTACCGCAGTGACCAAGAAAATGGAAAAATCAGCTGTTTAAAAGGAGAAATCCCGTTTCAGGAAAAACTCAACATGGACGGCGTACAGGAATATGACGTGATCCAGGCATCGGGGGAGATCGAAGATCTCACGATCGGTGTGATCCATTCCAGAAAAATCAGTGTGCGCGCGGTTATTTTGCTGAATGCAGAAGAACAGCGGGAAAAGGACGAGGAACTCTGCGTCGGCTTAGAAGAAGAATGCGGCTGTGAGCAGAGATACCGTAGCACAAAAGTATTGCAGCTTTTATGCAGAAAACATGATCAGTGCCGTCAGAAAACCGAGATCACACTGCCTTCAAGCAAGCCAAATGTGCAGGAGATTTTATGGAAAAGCTTAGAAATCCGCAACATGGATACAAAAATGGGGCAGGACGGCGTCAAGCTTGGCGGAGAGATCCTTGTATCTGTTTTATATCAGGAGGAAGAGGAAGCAGGACGCGTGCAGTGGTATGAGACGGTGATCCCTTTAGACTGCGGAGTGGAATGTGATGCAGGGGCAGAGAGTGACAGTATTTACAAAGTGAAGGTGGAACCGGTTTCGAAGGAACTGGAAGTAAAGCCGGACTATGACGGCGAGGAGCGTGTTCTTGTTCTGGAACTGGTGCTGAATCTGGATATCCGTGTGTGGAAGGAGCAGGAAATCTCCATGCTGGAAGATCTGTATTCCCTGAAAAAAGAACTGATCCCGGTCTGCTCCGGCGTGACTTTAAATCATATTTCCGTGAAAAATGACAGCCAGTGTCGTCTGACGGAACAAATGGAATTAACGGAAAGTCAGGAAAAAATTTTACAGATCTGCTCCTGCGAGGGAACCGTGCACTTAGAGCACACAGAACTGACAGAGCAGGGAGTGCGGGCAGAGGGAATCTTAGTCGCAGAACTGCTTTATATCACGACGGACGATCAGATGCCGATCGGTTCAGCGCGGGAGATTTATCCGTTTGAACAGTTGATCGAGATTCCACAGCAGAATGTTGGAAAAAGGACAGAACTACAAATGACGGAACGAAACAACCGTCTGCAGACAGAATTGGAATGTCGAATCAACCAGTTGTCCGCGGTCATGTTAGATCAAGACCATGTGGAGATAAAAGCAGTGATCGCACTGGATCTGCTTGCATTTGAGCAGGAAGAGATAGATAATATAACTGATACAAAAGAGGAACCGTTAGACATGGAGCAGTTACGGAAGCGTCCGGGACTGGTTGGATACATTGCAAAAGACGGAGATTCCCTCTGGAACATTGCAAAAGAAAATCACACAACTGTCGGGGATATTTTGCGAGACAACCACAGAACGGATGAAAATCTGCGCAGGGGAGAGAAAATCCTCATTGTAAAAAAAGTAGAGTAAAAACAGGAGAAAGCGTATATTCTTACCGCCTGAAACATCGGGTGCAGGAATATAGTTTGAAACATGATTGAAGTAACACAGATTCGAAAAAGTTATGGCAAGAAGAAAGTACTGTCCGATATCACATTTCAGGTAAAACCGGGAGAGTGCGTTGCCATTGCAGGAAAAAACGGCTGCGGAAAATCCACTTTGATGCAGATCATGGCAGGAACTTTAAAAGCGGACGCAGGAAAGTTATGCTATTTTGGAGAAAACATATCCTACAGAAGTAGTGCGTTCCACCGGCTCTGCGGTTATGTTCCGCAGGAAAATCCGCTGTTAGAAGAACTGACAGTGCAGGATAATTTAAAACTCTGGGGCGGCAGCGGTAATGCGTATATGAAGGAGCTGATCCGTCAGTTTCAGTTGAAGGAGTTGTTAAAAACAGAAGTGCGGAAGCTTTCCGGCGGCATGAAACGGCGCCTTAGCATTGCAAGTGCGCTCGTGGAAAATCCGCCGTTTGTGTTAATGGATGAGCCGACAACCGCACTGGATCTCTCTTACAAAGAAAGTATTCATCAGTGGATGAAAACCTATCAGCAGAAAAAGGGAATCATTCTCATGACCACACATGATGAGAGTGAGATCCGCAACGCGAGCCGCTGCCTTTTTATGGAAGAGGGAAAAGTGCAGGAGCTGGATGCGGATTCTATTTTACAGAAATTTGCTAGCAGGTCCGGTGAAACAGCCGGGCAGAAGAAGCACCTATAGAAACAGGAAGAACAGAAGAAAAATAAAGGAGGATTCGTTATGAACGAACAATTTGAAACACAAAATCCGGTGGAGAACACGGATGCAACGTTAAATGCAGTGGAAACATTCACACCACAGCCATCAAAAAAGAAAAACAAAAAAATCGCGATCATTGCCGGAACAGTAGCAGCAGTCGTTGCCATAGGCGGCATTGGCGCTTTTGCGGTAGTAAAGACCGGAGCATTTTTAAGTCCGTCCAAAAAGGTGCTGCTTGCAGGAGTAAAAACAGTAAGTGACACTGGAAGCTTTGGCGAGGCAATCAAAGACTGTGCATCTTTATATTCCGAAGAGTATACGTTAAAAATGGATATGTCTACGGAAAATGGTGATTTTTCCATAGAAGGACGCAATTCAAAGGACGAGAAGCAGATTAAGGGAAATCTGAACATTTCCGGTGCGCCAGCAATTGATTTTCTGGCAGACATGAACGCCGAACTGGTGCAGATTGAAGTTCCGACGATCAGCGATCAGCTTTTTACTTATGATTACCGGAATGAAAAGACAGGTTATCTGCTTGAAATGGTAGATAAAAATATGCTGGATGCAATGGACGCAGCGCTCCGCGATTCGTTTGATGCGCAGAAATCCGACGAAGTCCGTGCCGAGTTAAAGAAAATATTTGTGGAGGAATACAATTCCCTTGAATTTGCAAAAACAGAGCCAAAAGACTTTGTCATCAATGGGGAACAGCATGGCTGCAAGGGGTACGAAACCGTAGTGACAAAGGAAAACATGAATCATGTGATCGACGGCGTGGAGAACCTTTATGGTGAAAGTTATGCGGAACTGTTAGAGACATTGGATGTGACAGCAGCAGATTATGTTGCCGGGCTGAGAGAGAAAGTGGAAGAAATGCCGGACAGCACAACTGTAGTTTTCTATTTATACAAAGGTCAGTATGCGGCAATCGATGTGACACCGGAAGCGGAGAGCACTACGGAAATCCAGTTCCTTGGTGGAGACACCAGAATGCAGAATATGAAGCTTTTGACAGACGGGCAGGAAGTTTTTAACCTTAAGGGAGATCAGGAGGGCACTGTACAGACCATTACGTTTTCCGAGGAAAATGGAACAGCAGTTTTTACCTATGACAGCAGCAGTGGCGATATCACATATGATGTCACAGGTATGGACAGCGCATACTCGTATCAATTTGCAGGAAATCTTGCAATTGACAAAAACAGTGCAGTACTTACGATCGACGATCTTGGAATGGATTCAGAAGACATGAGCGGAACTATCACATGGGAAAAGGGCGCTCAGTTTGACGAGGTTTCCGGGGAGGTGTTTGATCTTGGAAATGCAACGGAAGAAGAATGGAGAAGTCTTCTGAGTGAGATTTTTGGAGCATTGTTAGGTGGATTTTAATCAATGAAATTTTTTTTCAGATATCTGGCGCTGGAGGGCAAAAAAAGCCTGATAGCGGCAAGAAAAAGCATTGTAAAGTTTATAGTTATGTTATTGCTGATCGCAGGCGGAGTGCTTGCGGTCAGTCTCGTTATGAGTGATGCGGGCGTTTTTCAGACGGCAGAGATCGGCGTTGTGATCCCGGAGGATGAGAATCAGACCAAAATGGTGGTGCAGTTTATTTCCAACATGGACAGCGTGAAAAGTGTCTGCCATTTTCAATATCTGGATCAGAAATCTGCGCTGGATGCGCTAGATGCGGGCAGTCTGGATGCAGTGATCTCTTTGCCGGAGCAGTTTTATGAAGATGTGGATTCCGGAAAAAATACGCCTGCAACCATTTATTTTCCGAAAAATGCACCGTTAAATACAAGAGTGTTTGGCGAGCTTGTGACAGATGGTGTCTCGCTGCTTCGGACGGCGGAGGCAGGTGTTTATGCAGCTTATGACACCGCCGGAATTTACAGGGCAGAGCTTACAAATGACCAGATCGGTGATGTGATAGCAGACCTTTATATTTATGAAGCCCTTGACCGCACTTTGGTCTTTCAGAAAAGCGTATATTCTTCGCTTGGGAAGGCGGATCTTTATCAATACTATTTTTCAGCGGGCGTTTTGATCCTGTTACTTATGCTCGGAGTGAACCAGAGCCATTTGTATCAGAGGCAGAGCCGTGCGGTGGAAAATAAAATCCGCATTTATGGGATTGGGGAAGGAAAAAATGCACTGATCAAACTGTTGCTTATGACAATCCCATTATGGCTTGCTGGGACAATTATTTATGTGGCGGGGTGCGCGGTGTCGAAACAGTATCATTTGTCATTTTTGTGGTTTGACAGGGAAGTACTCGCTGGAACGTTGCTGCTTGCGGCAGTGATCGCAGCGTATTTTCATCTGGTCTATACCGTTTCAGGGGAGAGCACAAGAGGAACGGTCGTACTGCTTGCAGTCAATATGCTTCAGGTCATTGCATCGGGTATTGTGATTCCGACTGCGTATCTGCCGAAGCTGTTTGAAAAGATTGCACCTTTTTTCCCGTTGACATTCTGGGATAATTACTATCTGAAACTGCTCTTCTTTGGAACAAATGCAAGGGATACAAAGCAGCTTTTTCTGATGCTTTTCGTTTTTTTCGGAGTCAGTGTGATCTGGGCGAAAGTCAGCAGCTTGCGGAAAAAGGGTGATGAGAAACGAAGAAAATCAGGCGGCTCTCTGTCTCAATGGAAGAAGCCACAGATACTGACATGGTATCAGTTACAGTTGAAAGCATGGCTGAAACGCGGGACAAGCCTGTTGTTGTTAGCTGCAATGTTTCTGGTTGTCTGGCTTGCCGGGCAGATTTCGATACCGCAGTCAGATAATGTGACGGTTGGAGTTGTGTCAACAGAAGGAGCGCATGGAAAAGAAGTGCTGGAGCATTTAAAAGAGCGGGAAAGCATTTTTTCATTTGTGGAGTATGACAGCAGGGAGACGCTGTTAGCGGATCTTGTAGCAGGAAAATTAGAGTGTGGATTTTATTTTTCACAGAACTTTGAAAAGAAGTTTGAACACGAAAAGTTAAAAAACAGTGTTTCCTATGTCTGCACGCCGCTTACGACCAAAGGTGAGGTGGCGCGGGAGACCTTTTACGCTGCACTGTTTGAGGTGTATGGCAGACAGATGTTAAGTGCGAGGGCGGAGCAGCTATTCGGTGAAAATGCATCTGTGGCTGAAAGTACACTGTTGGAAAATAACGAAAAGTATCTGGCTGGAAGCGAAGTTTTTCAGGTGAATGTGGAGCAGACGAAAGCGGTAGAAAATGTCCGGAATACCGCACAGAAGGTATTTCCAATCCATGGTCTTGTGGCGGTGTTTTTATTTTTTATCATGTTTGTGGAATATGGACGCCGTTTTGATGCAGGAGAGGGAAAGCCATATCTGGCGCTGCCTGCACCAATGGGAGGCGGTTTTCAGATCATGGGGCTTCTTGCGGCTGGAACGGTGCCGGCAGTGCTTGGCACAGTCATGGTGTGCAGCAGCGGGGAAAGCAGAGGTGTCCTTATAGAAGTGACAGCAATGTGTCTGCTTTTGGTAATCTGCGCGCTATGGATTGCATTTGCTGGAAAATGGATACGCAGTATGACTGGATTTACGTCCCAGATGTTTCTACTGTTGTTGATAAACCTCGTGTTCTGTCCGGTTTTTGTGGATATTTCAGCTTATATTCCTGCATTTGAAATTGTGCGCTGCTTTTTCCCGACGGGGCTTTATCTGGAATTTTGTTGATTGTTTATAATCTGCTTATTAGTTATATGTGTAAAATTATGGAAACTCTATTAATTTCTTCATAAGATGTGTTAAAATAAGTGCGTATCACATTAGCGTATGCGCTAACGAATGAAGGAGATTAACGCTTTATGAAGTTTTTACAGGCGATAAAGAAAATAAAAGTCAGAAAAGAAATTGTTGCGGCAGCAATGGCTTGCGTACTCGGCATTGGAAGCATTTATTCCGTCCGTGCAACGGTTATTAATGACGCAAAGAATAAGAAAAATGAGGCACAGCAGGAGTTAGACAATATCAACAGCCAGATCGATGAGATTCAGGCAGCCCAGAGTGACTTGCAGGAGGAAATGGATGCGTATGATGATCAGTTAATGGCACTGCTCACAGACATGGATCTTCTGGAAAATGATATGAGTGCAAAGCAGGATGAGATCGATCAGGCGAATGCAGATTTAGAAGTGGCACAGGAGAAAGAACAGACGCAGTATAATGCGATGAAAACGAGAATCCAGTACATGTATGAAAACGGTGACAGCAACTACTGGGAAGCCATGATGGGGGCTACAAGTATTACGGATCTGTTAAACCGTGTGGAATATGTATCCGAAGTTTATGATTATGACCGAAAGCAGCTTACCGCATATCAGGAGACTGTACAGCAGGTAGCAGATCTGAAAGATCAGCTGAATGCCCAGCTTGCAGAAATGGAAGAATTAAAAATCAGCTACGAAGATCAGGCAGCTTCCCTGCAGGCTCTGATCACAGAAAAAAGTGCAGCAATGGATAATTTTGACGCCCAGCTTGCAAGTGCAAAAAGTCTTGCAAGTCAGTATGCAAATACCATCAAACAGCAGAACCAGATCATTGCAAATGAGCAGGCACGTCAGGCAGCGGAAGAGGCGGCAGCGAAGCGTGCAGCACAACAACAGCAAAATGCAGGAAATCAGTCAAACACAACGGGCGGTGACACAAATGCGTCAACTTCAGGTTCAGGAACCGGTTTAACATCTTCAGGTTTAAATCCTGCACATACCACAAGTGTCAGCGGAAGTGATGTGGTTGCTTTTGCAAGCCAGTATGTCGGATATCCGTATGTATATGGCGGTAACAGTCTGACCGAGGGATCTGATTGTTCTTACTTTGTCATGGCATGCTTCGGGCAGTTCGGAATCTCACTTCCGAGAAATTCCTATTCCATGCAGAGCTGCGGACAGGCAGTCAGTTACGACTGTGCACAGCCGGGTGACATCATCTGCTATCCGGGACACGTTGCAATCTACATGGGAAACGGACGCATCGTCCATGCCTCCAGCCCGACAAACGGAATCTGCTACGGAAGTGCGACCTATCGTACTATTCTGACAATCCGGAGAGTACTATAGTGTTGGCAAGTGGCTCGACAAAAGAATTGTATCTTATTAGAAAAAGTGATATAATATCACACGGAGTTTGTTCGTACTAACATCAACGACTTAATTGCAAATTTCGTAATTCGAAAGTGAGTTTCGCTATACCAAAAAATGAAAGAAGGAAATTATTATGCAGTTTGAACAGTTACAGAAAGACATGATAGCAGCCATGAAGGCAAGAGATAAAGTTCGCAAAGATGCAATTTCCGCATTAGTATCCGCAGCAAAAAAAGTAGCCATTGATGAGGGATGCAGAGACAACATCAGCGAGGAGATCGTAGACCGCGTGATCTTAAAGGAGATCAAATCCGTCAAAGAGCAGATTGATACCTGCCCGGCAGAGAGAACCGATTTAAAAGAAGAATATCAGGCAAGATATGATATCTATCAGGAATATGCACCGAAAATGATGTCCGCAGAGGAAGTAGAGGCATTTATCACAGAAAAATTTGCAGATATCGTTGCAGGTAAGAATAAAGGAATGATCATGAAAAATGTTATGCCGGAATTAAAAGGCAAAGCAGAGGGAAGCGTGATCAATCAGGTGGTTGCAAAACTTTGTCAGTAAGCACCAGACAGAAGGGCGTGGCGGTAAATATGGAGAAGCGGATTCGTTTTACAATCATTCTTGTGCTGATCCTGATCGTGGTCATTGCGTTTTCTTTTCAGTCGAAAGAGAAGAAAGAATATCTGGTTTTCAATGAGAAACTGGATGAAACAGCAGTTACGGTGGATGATGCCGACCTGACCTTACGCGATATTGCATTTTATGTGGCGTATGAGGAGAAAACGGTTCAGGAGCAGGCCATTCTTTACAACCCGGACAATCCGAGACAGTATTGGAATGTATACACGGACGGTCAGTTTGTGAAACTTGCTGCAAAGCAGGCGGCACTGGATATGGCGGTTCATGATGAGATTTTTTACCGGATGGCTGTGGCAGAAGGCGTAGAACTGGATGCGGCAGAGAGAACGTATCTTGAAAATGATGAGAATGATTTCTGGTCTGACTTAGAGGATTGGCAGAAAGATCAGTTGGGAATTTCTGAGGATGAACTTGATTTTTCCATGGAAAAAATAGCGTTAGCGGATAAGTACCAGAGCATTTATGCCCAGATGAACCAAAAAGAATATGAGGCGTATAATTTTAATGGGGAGGCCTACGAGGCACTTTTACAGGAGCACACATACAGTGTGAAGGAAAAAGTGTGGGACAGAGTGGAATTTGGCTCTGTAACGCTTGACAATTAGAAAAGTAGAAAAGAGAAAAATTATGTCAGTAAAAATTGGAAGAAATGATCCATGCTGGTGTGGAAGCGGTAGAAAATATAAAACATGCCATGAGGCATTTGATGCAAAAATCGCAAAATATGCGGCACAGGGACACATCGTACCGCAGCATAACATCATTAAAAATGCGGAGCAGATCGCAGGCATCAAAGAGAGCTGCAAGATCAATATTGCAGTTCTGGATTACATTGAGAAAAACATCCACGAAGGTATCAATACCGCAGAGATCGACAAAATCGTGTATGATATGACAACGAGCATGGGAGGAATCCCGGCACCATTGAATTATGAGGGTTATCCGTTTTCTGTTTGCACATCTGTGAACGATCAGGTGTGTCATGGTTTCCCTTCAAAAGATGTGATCTTAAAAGCAGGAGATATCATCAACGTGGATTGTTCAACGATTTTAAACGGATATTTTTCGGATTCTTCCAGAATGTTCTGCATCGGAGAGGTAAGCCCTGAAAAGAAGAAACTTGTTCAGGTTACAAAGGAATGTGTAGAACTTGGATTAAAAGAAGTAAAACCATGGGGATTCTTAGGAGACATGGGTCAGGCAGTGCATGACCATGCATTTTCCAATGGCTATACAGTCGTGCGCGAGATCGGCGGACACGGTGTAGGTCTGGAATTCCACGAGGAGCCGTGGGTAGGCTACAATTCAAGACGTGGTCAGGAGATGTTAATGGTTCCAGGCATGATCTTTACGATTGAGCCAATGGTCAATATGGGACAGCCGGATATCTATGTAGATTCTGATAATGACTGGGAAGTGTATACAGATGACGGACTTCCTTCCGCACAGTGGGAGATTATGGTGCTTGTGACGGAAGACGGTCATGAAGTTTTATGCTGGTAGAAGACCACAACACGTGGTTTACGTGGTATGTTTGAAAAGGTTTACCGTGAGAGCTTCGCCCTGATACTTGATAAAGTGGCGGTAGATCACAATACCGGAAATAATAACGCAGCCAAGTTTAACCGACGGGAGTTTGACTGTGAACAGTACACACAGTGCAAAAAGACCGAAGGTGACCACAGACCGGAAGGAGTGTGGGCTTACGACCACAGCCAGGGAAAAGAAAATAAAGAAAAATGCAAGGTAAACAGCCGGACGCATTTCCGGAAAAAGACCAAGCAGGACTCCAAAAGAGGCGGTGATTGCTTTACCGCCTTTTTCTTTGCGCAAAAATGGGAACGCGTGCCCGAACACCGGCGCAACGAGAACCGGAACAAAAAGCAGCGAATGGATGTCAAGAAAATGCTGCCCTAAAAATACCGGGACAAATCCTTTTGCCAGTTCCAAAATCAGGGAGAGCAGTCCGCAGAAAAACCCACCATACATAAAGGCATTGGCAACGCCCGGATTATGGTCTTTTGGAAGTTCACGGATATCAACATGTTTGAGGATTTTTGGCACCCAGTAGGCAAAGAGGGTGCTTCCAAGGACAAAACCAAGGAGTGTAAAAAAGAGATATAACATAAAATAAAACCTTTCGTAGTAATAGTGACGTGGCGCAGAAAAGCATAACCGCAGCCACAAAATAATCAGACAATGAGATCTTCTAATAATTTTACAATCTGCATAGCGGCGTCAGGCTTACGTTCCCTGCGCTGTGCGGATAACATCTGATCGCGCAGTGCATCATTGTGGATCAGTGCCTTGCCAAGCTGCACCTGTTTGGAGAGATGCTTTGACGAGACAGAGAGATGTCTTGCACCAAAAAACCGCAGGTTTGCAGTCTCACATCCCGGAATTGGAGCGGTGTGGACGATCGGAATATTTTTTACAAGAGATTCCGTTGAGGTAAGCCCGCCAGGCTTGGTATAAATAACATCGCAGGCGTCCATAAAAAGGGATACATGGTTGGTGTAGCCTATAATGTGAACCCGTTTGTTAAAATGAAATTCTTTTCGTAAAATGCGCTCAATCTTAGTATTATTTCCGCAGATGATCACAATATGTTCGCCATTCCGGCAGCGGAGTGCAAGCTCAGCGGCAAAAACAGCCAGTTTTCCAAATCCCATACTGCCACTCATAACAAGAAACATCGGAACATCCAGAGGCAGATGCAGTTTTTTTCTTGCCGTCTCTTTGGATAGATTTTTGCAGAAATCTTGCCGCACCGGGATTCCGTAGGGAAGCAGTTTTTCCTTTGGAACACCTCGTTTTACATATTCCGGGATCAGGTCTTCGTGTGGGATCACATAATAATCGAGATCTGTCTCCTCCCAGAAGGGAATACAGGTGTAGTCTGTTCCAACCGCAACTGCCGGTATCTGCAAAAGATTTTTCTTTTTCATATAAGTCATGGTCTCAGCAGGATAAAGGTGCGGAGTGACAACGATGTCAAAATCATGTCCATCAATATAGGAAGCTAATTTTTTTCCCAATAAGGCGTTGGCAAAATAGACGGGAGATTTCCGTCTGGAACTTGAGATCAGCATTCCTGCTTTATAAATAAATCCAAAAAAGAATGGAATATGTTTTACAATGCCAACATAAGCTCCGGCAACGGCATGGGAGGTGCGTTTCCCGGATAAAAGAAACATATCCATCATTTCTACTGTATGCCCCTTTAACTCGGCGGCCTCCCTGACAGCCCGCCCTGCACTGTTGTGTCCTTCTCCTGTATCACAGGATAATATCAAAATTTTCATAAATCTATAGAATCCCCTTCGAATTTCGGCTATAATCAGTGTAGCATATCGTATGTAAAATTACGAGAGAGAATTCTGGCGTAAGAATATGATTCAGGAGAGAAAAACATGAAGATATCAGGGAAAAAGGGAACAGAACAGTCAAAAAAGAAATCCGACGGAAAAGCACAGAAAGCACCGGGGGTAAAAAAAGTGCCGGGAGACTGGCTTTATATGACACCACAGGAAATCGGTGTGCGGCAGATTTATGAAGCGTTTGGCGAGCAGGACAGTTACGAATTGGAAATATGGGAAGATGCAGGCGTTTTAGAGATTGGAATGGCAGACGGAGCATCGGTGGATATTGAGACAGCACAGATCCATCCAAAAGACGAGATCACGGCTTCTTTTGCCGCAGAGCATCAGGCAAAATCTGTTTTTCTTGTTACCTTTAAGCCGGAAACTTATGAGGAAGCAACAAACGTCATGCGCAGGATCATTGGAAAAACAGGCGGCTTCTTTTGCGGAGACACGGAAGACTTTACACCGCTGTTTGAGGGATAAGTGAAACATGTTTTCGGAAAAAAGAGGGATTTACGGACAAAGCTAAGAGCAATGAGGGGATGGAAAACAGCATGAATTTCGATTACATAAAAGACGCTGAACCAGCTACAGAGGACTTGAAGCAGTTATACGATGCCCTGTATAGAAATCTGGAGAAAGCAGAGGAATTATATTGGACGAGACCGCAGAGATGCGGCATGATGCTGCGCAAGGCGACAGAAAAAATATGCCGTATTTATAATGGATATTATGGGATTCATTTTCCGGAAAGTGCCACATTGGAAGATTACCTCTGCTATACAAGGGAGGATAACCACAATGCTATGGTGAGCCGTTTCCTCAGTGTGGTGCGCAAGGAGCAGCGCGACCGTCTGGAATGGCTTCGGGTGTGGGGCGATGAGTGCGTATTCATGGAGGAAAATCCGGATGAGATCCGTCATAATGCGGATAAACTTTACCTGATCGTCAAGAAAATGATGGTTTACATGTTAGAAGCGACAAAAGAAATGTGCACACGCATTGATCATATGGAGAATTTGCAGGGAAAAAGTTTTATCGATACCATTTTACCGGGGTATCAGTCAGAGGAAGAGATAGAAGCATTGGAGGAACAGCGGAAGAAGGAGCAGAAGAAGAGTTTCTGGGCTTCCCTGTTTGGACGAGAAAAAAAGACAGGAGAGAAACATGTCACAGATTAAATTGATCGCCAGTGATCTCGATGGAACGTTATTACTGAATTTTGCAAAACACTGCAATCCGGAATTATTTCCGATTGTAGAAAAATTAACAAAAAAAGGAATCTATTTTGTGCCGGCAAGTGGAAGGCAGTATGTGAATCTGCAGAAACTATTTGCCCCGGTAAAAGATGATATTATGTATCTGTGTGAAAATGGAGCGCTGGTCATGCACAGTGATCAGGTTCTGGTGAAGAAGCAGTTTGAAGATTCCCTTGCATTGGACATCTGTCACACTGTGATGGATCATCCAGATTGCGAGATTGTCATTTCCGGTGAGAGAACTTCTTATCTGATTCCAAAGTCAAAAGATTTTGTGACACATGTGCGTGATGTGGTAGGAAATCATGTGACAGTGATTGATGCGCCGGAACGCATTGAGGAACCGATCATCAAGGTATCTTATTTTACGCAGCCGGAGAAGCAGGAAAAAGCAACTGCAGAGTTTCGTGAAAAATATCCGGATGACCGTTGCATTATTGTGACATCGGGAAACCGCTGGGTAGATTTTACACCGCTTGGAACGAGCAAAGGTGCCGCCTTAAAAGAGATCGGAGAGCGTCTTGGAATCGCACCGGATGAGATGGCAGCATTTGGTGACAATGAAAATGACAGAGCGATGTTAGAATTTGTCGGTCATCCGTATCTGATGGAAGTATGCAACCCGACCATGGAAAATATTGTGGCGGAACGCTGTAAAAAAGTAGAAGATACGCTGAAACAGTTTTTGTAGGGCTGCCATCACAGAGGAAGTTTAAATGAAAAAATTATTATCAGGTTCCTACTATATCGTGTTGCTTTTGGGAGTGCTATTTGTTGTCGGTAGTTTTCTGTTTGCAAAAAATGAAACACATTTCCGTAAGGGGGAGATCGCAGGACATCAGCAGATCACGCCACAGAGCATTACACAGGTAGATGAAATGACAAAAGAATACGTTTTCTCAGGAGAGCAGTTTACGGGGAAAAATATATGTCTTACTTTTTATTCAATCCATCTTGGTATTGAAGTGTATGAAGATGGCGAGCTGATTTATGATCTGAAGCCGGTTCCAGGTATTTTTGGCACAACACCCGGGTCTGTCTGGAATTTTCTGGAGATCGATCCGGATTGTGGGCAGGTCATTGTGAGGACACATGCTGCGTACGAGAGAGTGGGCGGCGAGACCCTGTCTTTTTATATCGGCGAGGCAGTCGATGAGGTGCTGTATCTCATACGCAATTCTGCAATAGGTGCGTGTGTGTGTCTGTTGGAACTGGCAATCGGTATATTTCTGATCATGTATTTTATCATTGGCAATAAAGGGATACGCATTGAAAACTATGTTTTGTATTTTGGATTATTTGCAGTGCTGATGGGCGCATGGTCTTTGAATGAGACGGTGCTGATGGCGCTTCTGGTCAAAAATACAGTGGCAGGTTCTAATCTTGGGTATATTTTGATCATGCTTATGCCTGCACCTTTTGCGATGTTTGTGCAGGGTTTTTTAATGCCGGAAGATAAATGGGCTGCCGGATCAATCACATTTTTAAGTGTTTTGAATATGGCGGCATGCGTTCTGCTCCATATGACAGGAGTACTTGAATTTCGGAATGCTGTAACATTTACCCATATATTAATGGCTATGGATATCCTATATCTGGGATATGCATTGGTTCATTACGTGAAGAAGCACGGCATGGATAGGATTGCAAAGACGAATATTGTGGGAATTATCATTCTTTTTGCTGCATTTGCTGCAGATATTATATTTTTTTATGTTATTTCAACTGTTGTGGATATTCTGGGAAGAACAGGATTCCTTGTTTATATCTGTCTGCTGGCATGGCTTGCAGCATCAGATTCCATGGAAAAACTTCATGAAGGACAGAAAGCTGCCATCTATAAAGAACTGGCATTGAAGGATATTTTGACCGGACTTTACAGCAGGAATGCCTATGATGAATGGGAGAGAGACAATCAGCATCCGGACAAGACCGCCATTGTCATGTTAGATCTGAATAACCTGAAAAAGTGTAATGACCGGTATGGCCATGAGGCAGGCGATACCTACCTGAAAAAGGCATCGGAGATGATCACAAATGCATTTTCACAGGAGAATACAGTATATCGTATTGGTGGAGATGAATTCTGTGTGATCATGTCGGATGCAAAGGAAAATAGTATAGAAGGAGCAATGGACAGACTGAAAGAGCTTCAGAAGCAATACAAAGGAACAGATCATTCAGTGGAAGTGGAGATCGCCTGCGGCTATGCGTTCTATGATGACAATGTGGATCAGAGTTTTGTGGATACAAGAAAGAGGGCAGATACGCATATGTATGAAAATAAGCGTATGCTAAAGGGAAAGGAACCGCGTTAATTAAAAATTGAATAATAAAAAGGATTCCCCTGCATACAATGTAAAAACAAGTATTGCAGGGGAATTTTTTTGAAAGGTTATATTGAGGAAAGAGCAATTGAGATAGCAAGATATATTATCGACAACAACACGACGGTAAGACAGGCAGCGAAGCATTTTGGAATATCGAAGTCAACGGTACATAAGGATGTTACAGAACGTCTGGAAAAAATCAATGCATCTCTGGCAGCAGAGACAAGAAAAGTATTGGATGTCAATAAATCCGAGCGCCATATCCGCGGCGGATTGGCAACGAAAGAAAAGTATTTACATATGCACGGGTAGAAGTGCAAATAAGGATAGTTTTTTAGACAAATCACAGGCTAAGAAACTGTCCTTATTTTTGTTATGTTGTATGCTTCATGAGAGGTGTAAAGCTGGAAACATTCCTTTTGGTAAGAGATTTGTTGGGAAGTATTTATTAAATTTAACATATCTATCAATTAAAAATTATAAATAGAATGTTACAATAGAAGATATGAGAAAATATCTCAAATTATTATTGCAAATATTAATTATAAGGATATAATAAAGGTATGACGGAGGGTAAAAGATATGTTATGCCAGTTTACAGTAAAAAATTTCAAAAGTATAAGAGATGAAGTGACATTTGATATGCAGGCAGCTGCAATATCGGAGCATGAGGATAGAATTATCATAGATAAAGATGAGGAAAAGTATTTACCGGTATCAGCTATCTATGGACCAAATGGCGGAGGAAAATCCAATGTTTTGGCTGCATTACACACCTTAGTGGCAAAAGTGTTACGTCCTCTGTTTGCCACGGAGGATAGTGAGGAAAGAGTTTTATTTCAAAAGAAAATAATTGTAGAACCATTTGCGTTTTCGGAGAGTAGAAACGAGCCTACGGAATTTGAACTGTTTTTCCGGACGACAGTTTCAGAGTATCGATATATTTTGCATGTAAAGCGCGACATTGTTTTATATGAGAGACTGGATAGAGTGAAGCTTGAGACAGGCAGAAAATCTGCGCTTTTTACCAGAGATGAAAACGGTATTGTTTTGAAGGGCGCTTTTGCAAAACTGAATGTCAGTGATGAATTATCTAAAACACTTACGCTGCTTTCTTATTTAGGGATTGCTTATAAGGGAAATGCGGTGGTTAAGGATGTATTGAGCTGGTTTGAATATGGAATCGAATTCCTAAATTATGGAAACCCAATACAGGAACTTAAAATGGCTGTGTCCACATCGGAAGAGGTGAAACAGTTAATGCTTCAGATGATTCAGGAGATGGACTTAGACATTGTAGATTTCAGAATGGAAGAAAAAGAAAATGACAGAATAGATATATTCACGAAGCATTGCGTAGATGATGTGGAAACAGAAATCAATTTGTTTGATGAATCCAGTGGAACACAGAAATTATTTGGATTACTTCCGTTTATTGCAGAAAGCCTGATTACAGGAACAGTGCTTGTGATTGACGAGTTAGATGCAAAAATCCATCCGGTTTTACTTCGCCACATTATAATGATGTTCAATGATATGGGTATCAATAGACATAAAGCCCAATTGATTTTCACATCCCACGATCTGTCAACGATGAATAGCGAAGTATTCCGCAGAGATGAAATCTGGTTTGTAGCAAAGGGAAATGCACAGAATTCTAAACTTTATTCTTTGGTAGAGTTTAAAAATGAAAAGGGGGAATCTGTCAGAAAGGATGCCAAGTTCGACAAACAATATCTGGAAGGTAAATACGGCGCTGATCCCTACCTCAGAAGAATTATAGATTGGGGGAAAGTGAATGCCTAAAAAAGCCGGAATGCAGAAAAAATCGAGCAGGATCGATTGGAAGAAGAAGCGACGCCAGGAATATTTGGAGTTGAAACAGTATAGGTATTATATCTTTTGTGAAGGACAGCAGACGGAACCAAATTATTTCTTAGGATTTAAGAAGCTGATAGAGGAAAATCCAATTTACAAAGATATGGTATTGATTGAAATTGAACCTTGCCAGGCAGAAACTATGCGAGTAATTGGAATGGCTGAGGACTATGTTAAGAGGAACAAGATTCTGAAGGGACAAGTCTGGTGTGTGTACGATAAAGATAGCTTTCCGGCAGAACATTTCAACGGTGTTGAGGAACGAGCCAATAGTCTAAATAAGATTAATCCGGAATTACAGTATCATGCGGCATGGAGTAATGAATGTATTGAGTTCTGGTTTCTGCTTCATTTTGCGTATTATACTGCGAATAACCACAGGACAGAGTATATTTCATTCTTGAATGATAAATTCAAAGAACTGGGAATCGGAAAATATCAAAAGAACATGAATAATATTTTTACAATTCTGATGGAATATGGGAATCCTAAGCTGGCGATTCGATACGCTAAGAGGATTATGAAAGATGGAGAAGGAAAAACACCAACAGAAATCGCACCGGGAACGAAGGTGTATGAGTTGGTGGAGGAACTGGCGAAGTATTTGCCGGAGAAAGTACAGAACCTATTTGTATAATCACATAGTTAAAATACAATTAATAGATAATTACAAGGAGACTAAAGATGGAATTGTTTTCAAATATGGGGTTTGAAAAAAATCCTTTTTCAAAATTTTCGGCTGAGGATGAAAGGGATTATTTAAAAGAAATATATGTAACACCTAGGTTTTATCAAACACTGATAGAAGAGCTTGTTGAAGGAAATAGCAGATATTTATTAGGAGAAAGAGGTGTAGGTAAATCCGCATTAATGTTTTATTTAATTGAAGATTTAAAAATCAAAGGAATTTATCCAGTATTAATAGATGAGTACGATGGAACACCAATTAAAAATAATGGATATGAATGGTTACTTTTGGTAGAGAGATGTATTATTACCCAACTTGGGGTAGAATTATTATGTAATCAATCAAAAATTAAACGACTTGCGAAAGATGATAGAGAAAAACTTGCATTTTTGATAAATGTGTTTTTCAAAAACATAAGCAAAAATAAAGTAAAAGAATTGTACGAAGAGATTTCGGGTGAAAAAAAGAAAAATGTATTTAAGAGACTCTGCAATTACTTTTTAATTAGACCAATAAATATAATCCTTTCAGGAGCGAGTAATGTTGCTGGAGTTACAGTGAGTAGAGCATTAGGATTGCCAATAATTGATAATAATGTGGTTTACATTCAATTCATTTCGGAACTGTCGGAGAACGGTGAGGATAAAGAGTATTCGAAAATGAATTATAAGGATATAAAGGAGATATTGAGAGAAACAGCTGTTCTTATAGAAAAATTAGGATATAGAAAGTTAGTTGTATTCTTTGATAAGGTTGATGAATATTCAAAATTAAAATCACAAATCGACTTGATTGTTGATTTTATAGAGCCAATTACAACGGATACAAGCTTGATTTATTCTCAAGAGTTTGGATTCGAGTTTTTGCTATGGAATAAGTTGAAGGAAAAAATGAAAGAGAAACAAGTCCGTTTTGATAAAGCAAGACCAATTGATATAGATTGGAGCAAGGATGAATTAAAGAAAATTCTCTCACATAGATTGTCTTTTTTTTCAGATCATAAAGTTAAAGTAGAAGATGTTTTTGAGGATAGTAAAAAATTAAACAAGGTCATTGAACTTGCTAATGGGTCTCCGCGACAACTTACTATGCTTTTGGCAAGAATATATGATGAACAATCAAAAATAGATGGAAACGTAAAAAAATTTTCTGATGATGCAGTAAAACAGGGGATGAATAGCTTTTGCCAAAATTTTGAGTATGAGCTTTTTTATCCCCAAATGACAATTAAAGATGTGGTAAATAGAATATTAAAGGTTGGAAAGACAGAGTTTATTATTAGTGATTTAGCTAGTGCAACTAAAAAATCTATTCCTACAGCAACTAACTGGGTTAGAACAATGAAAAATGTGGGATTTGTTGAGGAAATAGAAGGAGAAATTAGTGGCAAGGCGAAAGTATATAAAGTTATAGAACCTAAAATTCGATACATGGTAGAGTATGGGTTAAGTTATTTGGGATAAAAAGAAAGGCAAGTCTATCTGCTTAGGCTTGCCTTTTTCAGTTCTATTCTGGAAAATAATAGTTGTAACGGAACGCAACTAATCTGACAGAGAGGTAACAGACATGAACATCGCCGCATACTGTCGTGTATCCACAGATAAATCCGATCAGCTCAACAGCCTAGAAACTCAAAAAGAGTTCTTCTTAGAATATACCAAGCGCACTGGGGACAACCTCATTAAATTATATGCAGATGAAGGTATTTCCGGAACTAAAATCAAGAATCGTAAGGAATTTCAGCGTATGCTTGCAGATGCGGAAAAGGGCTTATTCGATATGGTTGTAGTTAAGGATATTTCACGTTTTGCCAGGAACACGGTTGACCTTTTACAAAGTGTTCGCAAACTGAAATCGCTCGGTATCGAAACACAATTCTTAACTGCCAACATGACCAATATGGGAAACAGCGAATTTGTCCTAACTATTTTTGGCGCATTAGCCCAGGAGGAAAGCGCCAATACTTCCAAACGTATTAAATTTGGTAAGAAGATGAATGCAGAAAAGGGATGTGTTCCAAGTATTGTCTTTGGTTATGACAAGAAGATTGGTGACTATTTTAACCTTTCTATCAACGAGAACGAGGCAAAAGCGATTCGTCAGATTTTTCAGTGGTATACAGAGGAAGGCTATGGCGGATCAAAGATTGCGAATATGCTCAATGAACGAGGCATCAAGACCAAGCGTGGCAACAACTGGAGCCAGAACTCCGTTTGCCGAATCCTGACTAATGAGATATACACCGGGAAAATTATCAACGGCAAAGAAGAGATTGCAGATTTTCTAACCGGTCAGAGAAAAGAAAAGGATGAATCAGAATGGCTTGTTACGCTTCGACCGGAACTTCGGATTATTGAAGATGAAGTCTTTGATAAAGCACAGGATATTTTAAAAGGCCGTCATGATTCTTTCAAAATTACGCATGAGCGACAGAGTAACAAATATTTATTCTCCACACTGATTAAATGCAAGGAGTGCGGTTGGTCTTTTCGCAGAACGGTTCGCCAATACAAGAATACCTATGTGCGCTGGGTGTGTTCCGGGCATAATGGGAAAGGGGCAGATAGCTGCCCGAATGCTGTGACGGTAGATGAGGAAGAACTGATCCAGGCGCTGCAGGATTATTTTCAGGAGATTCTTAGTAAGAAGAAAAAAGTAATCAATTATGTGATTAAAGAATTTCAGCGAGTATACAAAGCAAAAGATGAAAATATTGAGTACGAAAAGCAGCTAAATACAGAATTGAACAGGCTTCGCAAATCTCGTGAAAAATACATGGATATGTATACCGATGATTTGATTTCCAGAGAGGAATTGAATGAGAAAATCGGTGGGATGCGAAAAGAGATTGAACGGTTGGAGAATGAACTGAAAATGGTCTCTTATCATCTGACCAAGGGAGAACAACTGGAAGCAATTTTGAACAGCACATTCAAGCAACTGGAGGATATCACAGATGTTCATGAAATGACAAATGCACAGTTGAAGCGCCTGATTCAGAAAATCGAAGTGGACAAGGAAGGGAATGTTGATATTTACCTTCGGCTAATTGGTGATTTAGGACTGGATGAAGCTGTGTTGATTGAAGGAACAGAGAATTCCCAAGAAAACAATGATTTGGCAAGCAAATTAAACGGAAACAACATGAGCAGTAACATAAAAACCGCTCCAATTCGTCATGACCATACATAAGGATGTTACAGAACGTCTGGAAAAAATCAATGCATCTCTGGCAGCAGAGACAAGAAAAGTATTGGATGTCAATAAATCCGAGCGCCATATCCGCGGAGGGCTGGCGACGAAAGAAAAGTACTTACATATGCACGGAGATGTGCATCCGAGTATTTTTTGAAAAAAATGTATTAATATGGCAGAAATAAATAAACACTTGCATTTCTGTTATGCACGTGTATAATGAAATTATTGCTGAAAACAATCAATCATCACGCTGGTGATGTTAATAATTGAAAAAGATATATCATACGACTGTAAGGATTGATACAGCCGGCAGGATGATATTGGAAAACGGGGTGCTCGCACAGGCGGGCTGAGAGTAAGCAGATGCTTTAACCCAGAACCTGATTTGGATAATGCCAACGTAGGGAGATAATGGAGCGCAAGAGCGTATTTTGTGTGCAGGAATCTTTGGTTGGGTTTCTGCACATTTTTTATTGCATAAGTTGCGAATTCAAATTTGTAATTAAGATTATGCAAAAAAATGGAAGAGTAAATAACAGAGGCAAACAGCATGAACATCACAAGAGAACAGTTAATATTATACGCTGTCACAGACCGTAGCTGGCTTGGCAGCGAGACACTATATGAGCAGGTAGAGAAAGCGTTAAAAGGCGGCGTGACCTTAGTGCAGCTTCGGGAGAAAACTCTTGATGAGGCAGCCTTTGAGAAAGAAGGACAGGAGTTATTAGAACTTTGTCATCATTATCATGTACCGCTCATCATCAATGACAACGTGGAACTTGCAAAAAAAATCCATGCAGACGGAGTTCATATCGGACAGTCTGATATGGAGATAAAAAATGCAAGAGAGCTTCTTGGAGCAGATAAGATCATCGGTGTGACAGCAAAGACGATAGAGCAGGCGAAGGCAGCAGAAGCTGCCGGAGCAGATTATCTTGGAAGCGGAGCAGTTTTTGGAACAAGCACGAAAACAGATGCAAAACCAATGGAATTAGATTTATTTCAGGAAATCTGCGAGAGTGTAACAATTCCTGTTGTTGCGATCGGAGGAATCAACGCAGACAATGTCCTTCGGTTAAAAGGCAGAAAGATGGCGGGAGCAGCAGTTGTCAGCGGCATTTTCGCATGTGAAGATATTGAAAAAGGAACAAGAGAACTACTTGAAAAAGTAGAAAGCATCATTTAATTAGGTAGGAACTGCAGAGCAGTTTTTATATACAGCGGCAGATTGGGGGCACCACCTTAGGTCGCTATACAAAATTAATGCAAAAGAAGGATTTTTCTTCGGAAAAACAAGGAGGATTTTATGTTTACAGCATTAACAATCGCTGGAAGTGATTCCAGTGGAGGCGCCGGCATCCAGGCAGATATTAAGACTATGACCGCAAACCGCGTTTACGCGATGAGTGCGATCACGGCTTTGACTGCCCAGAATACGACCGGCGTAACAGATATTATGGAGGTGACTCCAAAGTTTTTGGCAGAGCAGCTGGATAGTATTTTTACGGATATCAATCCGGATGCAATTAAGACCGGGATGGTTTCATCAAGTGAACTGATCGAGACGATTGCGGACAAACTGACAGAATACCACGCAAAAAACATTGTAGTGGATCCTGTTATGGTGGCTACCAGCGGAGCAAGACTTATCAGCGAGGAAGCCATTGGAACATTGAAAAGTAAATTATTGCCTCTGGCAACTGTTATCACTCCAAATATCCCGGAAGCAGAAGTGCTTTCAGAGATGGAGATCAAAACAGAAGCAGATATGGAAAAAGCAGCAGAGATCATCTGTAACACCTTAGGTTGTGCAGTATTATTAAAGGGTGGACATCAGTTAAATGATGCCAATGATCTTCTTTTCCAGAAGGGAAAAGAGTCGGTATGGTTCCACGGAAAAAGAATTGACAATCCAAATACCCATGGAACAGGTTGTACCTTGTCTTCCGCAATTGCATCAAATCTTGCAAAAGGAAGAGACTTGGAAACCTCTGTCAGGTATGCGAAAAACTATATTTCCGGCGCACTTGCCGATATGCTTGACCTTGGAAAAGGAAGCGGCCCTATGAATCATGCATTTGCAATCGAAGGAGAATATGAAAGATGAGTGAAAAAAGAACTTCCGTTTTTTCAAACGGCTTAATCTGGTTTGGGGCAGGAGTATCTTTAGCTGAGATCCTGACCGGTACCTATTTCGCACCACTTGGTTTTGGAAGAGCAATGGCAGCAATTCTGCTCGGACACCTGATCGGTGGACTCATGATGTTTGCCGCAGGAATGATCGGGGCAAAAGAGCGGAAAAGTGCCATGGAAACTGTAAAAATGAGTTTCGGTGAGAAGGGAAGCCTTCTCTTTGCAGTATTAAATGTACTGCAGCTTGTCGGCTGGACAGCTATCATGATCTATGATGGTGCACTCGCAGCAGACGGTCTGTTACATAGTGGTATATGGATCTGGGCAATTGTGATCGGAATTTTGATCATAGTGTGGATCTTTATCGGACTGACCAATCTTGGAAAGTTAAATACCGTTGCAATGACCGCACTTTTTGTATTGTCACTGGTACTTTTTAAGGTGATCTTCTTTAATACAGATTTTGTAATGCCGATCACAGTAAGTGACGATATGATGACTTTTGGAGCTGCGGTAGAGCTTGCAGTCGCAATGCCTCTTTCCTGGTTACCGCTTATCAGCGATTATACGAGAGAAGCAGAAAAACCATTCGCAGCAACCTTTACAAGTGTATTCGTATACAGCGTAGTCAGCATTTTTATGTACATGATCGGTATGGGAGCTGCTATTTTTACCGGCGAATACGATATCGCACAGATTATGTTAAAGACAGGTCTTGGCGTTGTGGGATTACTGATCATTGTATTCTCAACCGTTACAACGACGTTCTTAGATGCTTATTCCGCAGGAGTTTCCTGTGTTTCCATTTCTTCTAAAATTCAGGAGAAATGGGCAGCGATCATTGTTACAGTGATCGGAACGATCGCAGCGATCGTTTATCCAATGGATAATATTACAAACTTCTTATATCTGATCGGATCTGTTTTTGCTCCGATGATCGCAGTGCAGATTGCAGATTACTTCATTTTGAAGAAAGCGGATTCTGAAAAAAATGCTTTCCAGTGGCGTAATCTGATTGTATGGCTTGCCGGATTTATTATTTACCGCATGTTAATGCACGTAGATACTCCGCTTGGAAATACTCTGCCGGATATGGTGATCACAGTCGTTCTCTGCCTGATTGTGGAAAAGGTTGCAGAAGCAATGCGAAAATGAGGACGAAAGAATGAAAAAATCTAACTTAAAGAAATTAACAGTCACAGCAATTTTAGCAGCAGTAGCCGTAGTGGGAAGCTTATTTTCCTTCCCGGTATTCGGTTCAAAATGTGCACCGGTACAGCATATGGTAAATATTTTATGTGCAGTTACCGTAGGTCCATGGTGGGCACTGGCACAGGCATTTATCGCATCTTTGATCCGTAACTTATTAGGACTTGGAAGCCCGCTTGCATTCCCGGGAAGTATGTGCGGTGCATTACTGGGCGGTCTGCTGTATAAATATGGAAAGAAACTTCCGTTTGCTTACATTGGAGAGGTAGTGGGAACCGGTATTCTCGGCGGAATGCTTTCTTATCCGGTTGCATATCTTGTTATGGGAAACACAGCAGCAACATTGTTTATGTTTGTAGTGCCATTCCTCATCAGTACCTGTGGAGGAACGATCATTGCGATCATTATCACGCTGCCATTAAAAAAATCAGGTATGCTCGGAAAAATGAAGGACAGTCTGGAAGAGTAGATGAAAGTTTTTCTGCGCACTCTTTAATTTCTTATAAAGGAAGAAAAAAATGCAAAGAAAGCCTGTCGGGATTTATGTCCCGGCAGGCTTTCTTTGCATGTAACATTATGAAAGGGAGTTCCCTTTTTTACAACGGAGAATTCCAAGAAGCAACAATACCGGAAAGATAATTCCTGCCAGAATACCCATTTTCAGGTTGTCTCCCAAAGAATCTGAAATCATTCCAACCAAGGTGGGACCTCCTGCACAACCCATATCTCCACCTAGTGCCAGTAATGCAAACATAGCTGTCCCACCTTTTGGCAAAGCTGCGGATGCCTTACTGAATGTCCCTGGCCACATGATTCCTACTGAGAGCCCACAAACCGCACAGGCAATCAGATTTAATAACGGAGCCCGGAATAATGAAATCCCCAGATAGGATAAAATACATAGTAAACAACTATAAATCATAAAGTGATCTAAATTGATACGATCGCCATACTTGCCATAAAATAATCTTGAGGTTCCCATTAGAATCGCAAAAGCCATCGGTCCGGCTAAATCTCCTGCGGCTTTGGAAATTCCAAGTCCTTTTTCCGCAAAAGCCGAAGCCCATTGGCTTACTGCCTGTTCACTTGCCCCGGCACATATCATCATAATCAGTAAAATCCAAAAAACTTTCAGCCGGAACAATTCTTTTAATCCAAGACCGGTTTCGCCATCCTCAAGCAGAGGTGCGATTGGTACCTTTGCAAAAACAAAAGCGTTTCCAATAGGAATGACTGCCCAGATAATAGCTAATATTTTCCAGTTATCTATACCCGCTGCATAGAAAAACAAAGTTGATAAAAGTACAACTCCGGCATGTCCCCAGCAATAAAAAGAATGGAGCAGGCTCATCGCTTTCTCTTTATTATCAGACGGGCAGGCCTCAACGACAGGACTGACCAGAACTTCCAGAAGTCCGCCACCTATGGCATAAATCATTACTGCGATCAAAATTCCGATAAAGGGAACCGGTAAAATCTCAGGCAAAGCTGTAAGAAGAAGTAATCCTGCCGCTGCAAGGACATGAGCTGCGATCATGGATACCCGATAGCCTATTTTATCGATGAATCTGACAGAAAGAAGATCAACCAGTAATTGTATTCCAAAATTAAAAGTTACCAGTAAAGTGATCTGGGAAATCGGAACATGGTAGCTTTTCTGAAAAAATAAGAAAAGTAATGGTGTAAAATTGTTCACGACAGCCTGTACAATATAACCTACAAAACAGGCAGTGATCGTCTTATTATATTGGTTTTTCATTTGTTTTTATTCTCCTTTAACAAATGTGATTATATCGCAAAGATTGTGTGCAGTCATTGTACAAAATTGCATATTTATAGTACAATATGGTAAAAATTAGTATTTATAAGGAAATACATTATGGACTATTTTAAGATAACTACAGATGAAACACTGCGGGAAACGGTTCAGCATGGCAGTGAACGTTATCCTTTTGCATATTATCCTGAGGATATCTGGCAATTTGATTTTCACCGTATCGACTGGCACTGGCATCATGAGCTGGAATTTCTTTATGTTGCAGAAGGCACAGCAATCTGTTTTATCGGTACAAGCAAAGTAGAACTGCATAAAGGCTGCGGCATATTTATTAATAGTGGTGTGTTACACTGTTTTGAAGCACGATCCAGCACATTTACGCCTAATATTGTTTTTTCACCAACTCTGCTGGCATCCGAAAACAGCCTCATTTATGAAAAATATATTCTGCCGGTGATAAATTCAGCAGTAGAATATCAGATTTTTGATCCAAACAGTTCATCGGAAAGAAGTTCTTTACAGCTTATGTTACAGATTTTTGAACTTCAGGGAAATGGGCAGGATAATGAATTATGTACCATACAACTTCTGTTGCAGTTCTGGAATATGTTGTTTAAATATGGAGGCTTTAATTCTGATTCGGACAACCTCCAGCAGCTAAATCATAATCAGGCAAGACTGCAAATTATGATGCAGTATATACAGGAACACTATGCGGAAGAAATTACACTGGAAATGATTGCGGCATCGGCATCTATCAGCAAAAGCGGAGCGTTACATATTTTTCAATCCGGCATACATTGTTCGCCGGTAGCGTATCTGATTCAATACAGGCTGGCACAGGCTGCCAGACAACTTTATACTACTCAAAAATCGGTTGCCTCCATTGCAAATGAAACCGGATTTACAAGTGCCGGCTACTTTTGCCGGAAGTTCAGACAGTATTATAATAGGAGTCCAAAGGAATACAGAAAGAAAAAAACGGAAGAAAGTTCTTAAAGTTTGTTTTATAACTACACATTATAAAAAGCGTGTGTTATGATAAGGTCTGATGTGGAATCAGAAATAGATAATAAAAAAATGACAGAGAAAATCAGAACACTACATAAGAGAGACGAGGAATCATGAGTATTTCAGAAAAATATATAGCAGAGCTTTATAACAAAATACAGGAAGAGCGACCGATCATCCATTGTATAACCAATGCTGTGACAGTGAATGACTGTGCAAATATTTTACTGGCAGCGGGTGCATCGCCGACAATGGCACATCATCCGCTTGAAGTGGAAGAAATCACCGCAGGTACGAAGGCACTTGTCTGTAATTTTGGTGCAATCGCTGATTATGAGGCGATGGAAAAGGCTGGAAGAGTGGCAGACGAATTAGGACATGCCATTATCATTGACCCGGTTGGGGTATCAGGTTCGAGTTATCGGAGAGAAAAGTGCCAGACACTGATTGAAAACATTCATCCAACCTGTATCCGTGGAAATTATTCGGAAATCCGGGCACTGATGGAGCATTGCAGTACGGTGACAGGTGTGGATTCCGGCGATAAAAACCTGGATACAGAAGCGATGAGGCAGTATGCAGGCAAATATCATTTGATTCTGATTGCTTCCGGGGAAAAAGATATTATCACAGATGGAACCGCCATTTATATTTGTGAAAATGGGGATGCCAAAATGGCAAAGATCACAGGCAGCGGATGTATGTCTTCGGTTATGCTGGGGGCGTTTTTGGGAACAGAGCCTTCCGTGCAGAGTGCAGCAGCCTGTTGTGCGTTTGTTGGAATTGCAGGAGAACTTGCATCGGAAAAAACAGATGCATGTGGAGGTGGAACCATGACGTTCCGCAACTTTTTCATTGATGAAGTATCTTTGATGACACAGGAAAAAATGAGTAGATGTAAGGTGCACATATGATTACATTAAATGATTATCACATAATGTATACAAAGAAATGCTTGAATTGAACAAAAAATTCGTGAAATTTAAACTATTATACGAAGAAAAAGAATATGCTATTATAATCACACGACGTGCAGCCGAACAGCGATCGCAGAGATTGTTGTCCGGCTGCATTTTTGTCTGTGAAAAATAAAGGAAAAGAGGAGAATAAAATTATGCCAAAAACAAAATTACAGGAAGTTGTTTTTACCATTTTGATGGTATTTGTCATGGTTTACGCCATGATCTGTTACAACATTGCACTGAATATGGGAGGAATGAGCAACATCGTATTCTTAAATGCATTTCATGAATTAGTGATCATGGGACCGATCGCATTTATTTTAGATTTCTTTTTATATGGAAGTCTTTCAAAAAAACTTGCATTCCGCATTGTGACACCGGGCGTGGATAAGCCAATCATGCTTATTTTAGCAATTTCATCCATCACCGTATGTCTGATGTGTCCAACCATGAGCTTTTTTGCTACTTTATTGTTTAAGAGTGCAGGAAAAGAATTTATTGCGGTCTGGTTTCAGACAACTGCTTTGAACTTTCCGATGGCATTTTTCTGGCAGATCTTTTTTGCAGGACCGCTTGTCCGTGCTGTATTCGGAATGATTTTTAAGGAAAAAGAACCGCAGGTCATGAAAGAAGAAGCGGAATACTTAGGGGGCGGAGAAGCAAGATAATCCTTAAAAGGTAATACTATGTCCCGTATTTGGAAAAATAAGTGCGGCAGCGCAGTCAGTAACAAAAATGAAAACCCAAAACATATTCCATTTTTTTCGAAAATCCAGTGAAATATGATACCACCATTTTTGCAATATTTTTGAAAAAATGCAAACCCATAGAACGCCTGCAATGCCAAAACCTAACGCAGAAACCAGACAGATATACCCACGGAAATCAAGAAAATATCCGCTGTAATCCCAGTAACGTAAATTCCAGAAGAGATCAAGAAACCATCCAATCACAAGTTCTAAACCGGAGCCTAAAAGGGCAGAGAGGAAAAAGACAGTGACAGGGTGGTTTTTCTTATATTTTCCTGAAGAATCTGGCAATAATTCACGAGGGGATAATATAACCGAAAATAAAACTGCGCCAATCCCATAAACAGGCAGCCACGGACCGTAGAGAAAACCACGGTTTCGAAATGTTCCTTCTTTTACAAGGAAAATCAGAACCTCCCACACATAACCGCAGACAGAGCCTGTGAAAAAGAAAAAAATCATAAGTGAGAGAATATTTTGTATTGTATTCTGCTCCGGTCTGCAGAGTCTGGTAAAATCCGGAAGGTGTTTTTGCTTTTTCATGGAATAAGTATGCTGCCGGAGAAGAAAATTATGTATGGAGTAATAAGAGAAATGTGAAATGAATAAGATGGCACACCTGACATTTGCTAAAATAGAAATAAGGAAAATGAATCAGAAATGGAAATCTCAAGTGAAAAACGGAGATGAAAAGTAGAAAGCGGAAGTAGAAATCAAAAACGAAAATGAGAAATAGAAATCGAAAGTGAAAACCAGAAGTGGAGATCAGGAGCAAAAATGATTGACAGAGAAAACAGATCAGCGTATGATAAGAAACACTAATTTTCAGAATATTTTAAATAATACAATGCACGCTTGCGAATATTCTGTTGAATAAAAACAGGTTTTGGGAGATGCTTTGTGAGACATCAGGAGGGAAAAGAATGGATTTACAATTAGTGAAAATGAGTGAAAAATTCAAACCACAGCTTTTGGATATGATGGATGAATGGACGAAAACCGGGGAAACCATTATTCCATGGGCAATCCGGAAAGTCGATTATCATGATTTTGATGCTTATCTGAAAAGTCTGGAAGAATCGGAGCCAAAAGAGGGATATGTACCTGCATCCACTTTTTTCGCATATGACAGGGAACGCGATATTCTGGTTGGAGCAGTCGATATCAGACATTTACTTAACGAAGCATTATTGTTAGATGGAGGTCATATCGGAGACGGCGTGCGTCCTTCGGAACGAAGAAAAGGATACGCCACAGAAATGATCGCTTTAGCATTAGATGAGTGCAGAAAGCTGGGAATCGAAAAGGTACTTATGGTATGTAATAAGGAAAATACCGGTTCAGCAAAAAGTATCAGGAACAACGGAGGAGTTCTGGAAAATGAGATAAACGTAGAGGGCGAGACGGTACAGCGCTACTGGATACAGTTGTAGGTTATGATCAACTTTAAAAATTACGTGCCAATTAAGCAAAACTATGCTACAATGAAACGAGCGATAATTTCATTTACAGATTCAGATAAAATGAAATTACCAGAAATGCGGTTCTGGCATAAATCAGGACATTACAGAAATGAAAATACAGGAGGACAAAGGGCTGACTATGGAAAATATTTTTTCCCAGGAAAAAGTAATCGTCATCGACTTCGGCGGTCAGTACAACCAGCTGGTTGCAAGACGTGTCAGAGAATGTAACGTTTACTGTGAAATCTATTCCTATCGAACAGACATCGAGCAGATCAAAGCCATGAATCCAAAGGGAATCATTTTGACCGGAGGACCAAACAGCTGCTACGAGCCGGATTCACCAACCTATACCAAAGAATTATTTGAACTTGGCATTCCGGTTTTGGGACTTTGCTATGGTGCACAGTTAATGATGCACGTGTTAGGAGGCAAAGTTGAGAAGGCACCGGTGCGTGAATATGGTAAAACAGAAGTAATGGTGAATACAGTATCTCCATTATTTGGAAATGTGGCACCGACGACCATCTGCTGGATGAGCCACTTTGATTATATTTCAAAACCAGCACCAGGTTTTAACATTGTTGCACACACGGCAGACTGCCCGGTTGCAGCAGCAGAAAACAGAGAAAAGAATTTATATGCGATCCAGTTCCACCCGGAAGTACTGCACACCGAAGAGGGAAGCAAAATGCTTCACAACTTCGTAAGAGGCGTGTGTGGATGCGCCGGAACATGGAGAATGGATTCTTTCGTTGAGAGTACGATCAAGGATATCCGAGAAAAAGTCGGCGATGGAAAAGTACTGCTTGCATTATCCGGCGGTGTAGATTCCTCTGTTGCAGCAGGACTTTTATCCAGAGCCATTGGAAAGCAGCTCACCTGCGTATTCGTTGACCATGGTCTTCTCCGCAAAGATGAGGGAGATGAAGTCGAGAGCGTATTCGGACCAAATGGTCAGTTTGACTTAAACTTCATCCGTGTCAATGCACAGGAGAGATACTACAACAAACTTGCAGGCGTTACAGAGCCTGAGCAGAAACGTAAGATCATCGGAGAGGAATTCATCCGTGTATTCGAAGAGGAAGCAAAGAAGATCGGAGCTGTTGACTTCCTTGCACAGGGAACCATCTATCCAGACGTAGTGGAAAGTGGACTTGGCGGTGAATCCGCAGTGATCAAATCCCACCACAACGTAGGAGGACTTCCTGATTTTGTTGATTTCAAAGAGATCATCGAGCCACTCCGCAACTTATTCAAGGACGAAGTCCGCAAAGCAGGTCTTGAACTTGGCATTCCGGAAAATCTTGTTTTTCGTCAGCCATTCCCAGGTCCTGGACTTGGAATCCGTATCATCGGTGAAGTGAATGCAGATAAAGTCCGCATTGTACAGGATGCCGACTACATCTACCGCGATGAGGTGGACAAAGCAGTTGCCGCCTACAAAAAAGAGCACGGCAAAAATCCATCCTGGATGCCAAACCAGTACTTTGCAGCCCTTACAAACATGCGTTCCGTTGGTGTTATGGGTGATGAGAGAACTTACGACTACGCAGTTGCACTGCGTGCAGTCAATACGGTTGATTTCATGACAGCCGAGTCTGCCGAGATTCCGTTTGCAGTACTTCAGACGGTTATGAGCAGAATTATCAATGAGGTGCGTGGGGTGAACAGAGTATTCTATGATCTGACAAGTAAACCACCGGGAACGATTGAGTTCGAATAGATGTTCGATAAATAAATTGACAAAGGTACCTATTCATGCGAAAATTGAATAGGTACCTTTTTTAGTGATGGTAACTAAGATTAGAAATAGATAATCAAATAATATAGAAATGACATGAAAATAGCTAGAGATGCATATTTATAAGGCGTGGCAATTATGATGTTCTGTGAGTATCCAGAGAAATTCTTTGGATATACTTATGTGCAGATGATATCTTTTTCGCAAGGAAGTGTTGAAAATCCAAGTATTAGTGAAGATTTTCCTGACATAACAGGTTCGGTGCTACAGATGATACAGATGATACAGGCAACTATGGAAAGATTCCGTAATTTGATTATTCGCGAAAAAGTTATTAAGGTGTCAAATCAGATGGAGGCATTACGAATATTTAATTATCCATATCAGGCCATAGAAGAAGCTGTTGTTAATGCTTTTTATCATAGAGATTATATGTCCTATGAACCAGTGACTATAGAAATAGAACTTGATTTATCAGAAGGTCATTCTTCAGGTATCTCAACGATACAGGAAGAACTTGAAAAAAATGGATCGCCAATAGCAGAGTTCTTTACTGATGAAGATCGGCGAGCCATGAGAATCAGGATTCCAATTCATCCGGCATTCTTAGAAAATAATAATGAGGATTCGGCGGCAAATAGTTATGAAAAAGCGACGAATAATTGTCTAAGAAAAAGAAGGAACAGTATGATAAAATTCTGAAGCTGATGGCTGATGACATTGGCATAAAACTGCAGAAAATTTGGGACTAAAGGACACTAGAACAAAAGAAATAGTGAAGGAATTAGTTGGGCTTGAAAAGCTAATTGACAATGGTAAAACCAAAGGCAAGATGTACAAAATAAAATAATTCGTCGCTAAAAAGGCGACGAAAAAAGCGACGGAAAAGGAGAACATTCATGAGCATAACATTTGAAATAGTCAAATTTAAAAAGCCAACAAAAGATGATTTGTCTAAGATACATATGTTTAATCCTTATGGTTCTATTCCGATATTAGATGATGATGGCGATAGTACAGGATGGAATATTTATATGTTCAGGGCAGATGATAAGGGCATACAGAATATTATAAATAGTTGTTATGCAGTCAAAATGGAACTCCCAGAATACATTACAGATTATGATGGCTTTTTTGAAGATTTGGGATTCCCTAAAGAGGTAGTAAGGAATGGAGATGTTCGCATTATAAAATCCAATTCCAGATATATTACTATTTCTTATGGTGATAAATCAAAGGAGATAGAAAAAAGCAGGCTTGAAAAATATAAGGTGATGGTTCAAACAAAATGTGTTGTTTTGAAGATTAAGGCTTTATGGAACAGCAGTGAAAATAATCTATATGGTATAGATAAAAAGAAAGCTATAAAGTGTATACCAGATATTGAAAATTATGAATATGTTCCAGTTAATAATAGTATGCTGGCAAAAGCAGAAATTCCCTTCTTGATATTTGAAAGAAACCGGGGAAAATGTTTTATAGAGATGTATTGATAGAATCTAGAGAAAGGAATGCTTTTATGAGCAAAGAATTACAGATAAGATATGGTTTCAATGGGTAAACCTTATTCTAGATACAGGTTATTTAATGATGCAGTTTCTTTGACAATATTCATTGCAATAGATAATGCACAATTTGTTAAGGTTATTACAGAAGTACAGGATAAAAACAGCAAAATTATGCCATTGGCAGAGATGATGATATTAAGAAACTTAATGGACAATAGAAAGCATAAACTGCAGGAAGAGCAAGCACAACAATATTTGGAGGGTGTAAGCCAGGAAGAAAATGTTTTGGTTGATTTAACACAAGGTTTTAATACTAGTATAGTTTATAAAGCACTATTACAACAGTCAAAGTCCGCTAATATCTATGATGGCAGAATGGTGTTGACAAATGCTAGAGCTAATATGGATCAAATGCATATAAAATTTGAAATATTAACAGAATTGTGTGAGGATTTTAAAAAGTGCGAGAACTGTAGGTATTTACCTTGCATAGACAGAAAAGTTATGATTGAATTAAGAGACTTATTTTATGATATAGAAAAACATTATTTTAATATGTTTGATATAGGTGAGAGTTTTCTTGAATGCTTAGATAAAGAGCAAGAACGAATAAAATTGTTGGAAACAGAAACAAAAATACAAAATAATACAGAAGAACTTATAGAATTATATAAAAATCAGGGATTAACTGACAATGTATATTTATCACAACAAGATTTGCAGAGTATTAAGAAACAGATAAAAAATCTCGAAAAATCAAAATTGAGATTAGAGGAAATGAATAAAGCTATATCAGAGATACAAAAAGAGATAGATTACATAAATAAGGATGCACGTCCGAAATTTATCAGATATTGCAAAATATATATTGACATGAAAAAGGAACATGCCAGAGAGTTAAGAAAAACAGGGAATATTCAGTACAATAAGATGAATGAAAAATTGTAAGATAAACAGGAGGTTCAAAATGTTATTTTTATGTTATCCCAAATGTTCAACATGTCAGAAAGCGAGGAAATGGCTTGATGAACATGGTATAAAGTATACAGAACGTCACATTGTGGAGAAAAATCCAACATATGATGAATTAAAGGTGTGGTATCAGCAGAGCGGTCTGCCAATAAAGAAGTTTTTTAATACAAGTGGTTTGGTCTATAAAGAAATGCAATTAAAGGATAAGCTAACATCAATGAATGAAGAGGAACAGTTAATGTTGCTTGCTACGCATGGAATGTTGGTAAAGCGTCCAATGGTGATAACTCATGATATTGTGTTAGTTGGATTTAAGGAAGCTGATTGGGAAGGAGCTCTTTTATGAGCAAAGAATTACAGATAAGAAATAGCACTGTTGATTTCTTGGTTTTCACGCGAGATGCAGGAGAAGACGGAATAGAAGTCAGGGTTCAGAATGGTGATGTCTGGTTGACACAGAAGGCAATTTCGCAGCTTTTTGATGTAGATAGAAGTGTGATTACAAAACATCTGAGCAATATTTTTAAAGAGGGAGAATTAGATGAAAATTCAGTTTGTGCAAAATTTGCACAAACTGCGGATGATGGAAAAACATACAATTATAAGTTCTATTCATTAGCAGCTATTATTGCAAAGGAATTTGCAGAAAGTGAGTTTGAGAAATACAGAGTTATACAGGATTCACTATATGAAAGTGACTTTGATAAATTGATGAATGATATGGAAAAGAATGATGCTATCCATTAGTACCTCAAAATTTCTAGTTGCAGAAACATCGTCCGGAGATTATAATTTCCATAGGTGGACTTACAAACTATCAGATGATTATTCTCTGAATAGTAAACAAACCTGCAAGCCACCAGAACTACACACAATAATGACAATATAGCAATGGTACTGGATCGGTACTAAAAATGTGTGAAACGAAAAATAATGTGTGGAAAAGGCTTGAGTTATAAATACTAAATGGTATAGATAACTACATTAAAATAACCAAAATCTAACCAGACTCTGCGAGTTTAAATATCGGACAGAAATGCCGAAAGCCTGCATTTATGCGGACTTCCGGCATTTACTTTTCCTGATGAGTTTATGGTAGGATAGGAGGATGAAAATGATAACAGATGCATTTGACAATTCAGAGGTTTTATTTGGAACAAAAGATTTTTATGGAGAACAAAAACATTTATGCGATAAGTGTATGATCATATTTTCAGAACAGATATTTGAATACATGCTTGATACATATGAGCATCAGGAAGTTGGTGCAATAAGATGCTGCAATGGGATTACACCAGTGTATGTGTTTGACATAGAGGGAATGAAAATAGCCGGATATTTAAGTCATATCGGTTCTGCACTGGCAGGTGGAGATGTAATAGATGTGAACTGGCTTACTGGTGCTGTGAAGTTCATTATGTTCGGCTCGGCAGGATCATTAGACAGTGGGCTGACAACAGGTAAATTTGTGATACCGACACACAGTTATCGGGAAGAGGGATTAAGTTATCACTATGCACCTCCAGCAGATTACATAGAGGTGAAAAATGCAAAAACAGTCAAAGCGATATTTGATGAATTAAAACTTCCAAATGTTTTAGGAAAAGTCTGGACAACGGATGCAATATATCGGGAAACAAAAGCCAAATTTGATGCGAGAAAAAAAGAGGGCTGCATTGCTGTGGAGATGGAACTTGCCGGAGTTCAGGCAGTCTGCGACTTTTACGGATGGGAGTTATATAATTTTCTTGTTACCGGGGATGTATTAGATCAGGAAGTTTATGATGTTTCCGGGCTTGCGGATGCCAATCATAATATGGATAAACTATATGTTGCAATCGAGATTGTGAAAAGAATTTGAAATAGGGAAGGAGGAAGTGCTTTTGACACAAACGAAGAACTTGCAGAGGCGATCCGCATTCTCTTGGACAGCTGCTATGATGAAATCGTAGAGCTGATCGACAAAGACGAATTTACCGAAGATCCGGTGAATGCATATGAATCCGGAAAAGCATAAAGAATATACAGGTCATGATAACCTCAGAATGTTGGAGAATGCACTCGGGGTAGCCCACAGTGGTCAGACAGATCCACATATTGCCTTATCATAACTTTGGTCAGGGAAAATACGAAGGATTGAACAGAGACTATCCAATGGGAGATACAGAGAAGCCTTCCAATGAGCAGATGAAGGCATTTCAGGAAATGATCCAAAAAAATACGTCATTACACTGCCAGATTGGTGGTTAACGGAACGAGATTCGGGTATACTATGTTGTGGTATACCCGGTTTTTTATGTAATAGGAAACTTCGTTTCCATTACATAAAAAATGCTCCGCGAGGATCGCACTGCGGCGGATAAGAAACATGTCGCATATGCGACCCGCCGCAGGCGGAGAATCTCGCAGGCGAGATTCTTTTTTAACTGATAGAAAATTTTGTTGATTTTAAGCAATTGAAAGAAGGGTATGAGGAGTTTCGCAATTACCCATTTAATTTGGAAAGAGGAATAGAAATGAAGAGAAAAAAATTAATTTTATGTTTTATTGGGGCAGTTTTATTAATGACCGGATGCGGTGGAGAAGCGTCATTGCCAGCATACAGCAATCTGGCAGACGAACAGGTGCGGGAGCAATTTGAGACAGAGCTTATTCAGGCAGGAGCAGTAGAAACAGATGCACAAAAAAGTATGTCAATCGTGAAAGAATACAATGATACCATACAAAACACCTCACTTGTCAAAGAGGGATATGCATCGTTTGATATGACAATGCCGGAATATGATATTGACGCAATACAGGATTTATGGATGAAAAAAAATCCGAACTTTATCGGATACAATTGCAGGATCACCGCATTTGGACTGATGAAAGATCTGATTTCGGTACAGGATACAGGAGAGCGGAATACAGAATACTTGTTTTTGGATGAAGCTGCTCTTGATGCAGGAGAGCTTTTTACTGCAGAGGAAAGAGAAAAGTTTGAAACAGTTTTCTCTGAAATAAAAACTGACTCATCAACAGATACGAAGAAGCAGATCGGGGTGCAGAGAGAATATTGGAAAAAAGCAGGTGTAACATTCGAAGATGACAGTAAGCTGTCCCTGATCACAGTTTATCTCCATTCCCATATTGACGAGAATGAGAACAGTCTGATCGCCGGACATGCAGGGGTGCTGCTGGATACAGGAAATGAAATTCTTTTCTTTGAAAAAATTTCATTCGAGCTGCCATATCAGCTCATCCGCTTTGAAGACAGAGACCAGTTAAAGGAATATCTGATGAGGTGCTATGATGTAGATACTACCGGAGAATGTGCAAGCCCGTTCATTTTAGAAAATGACAGGGTATTGTAATAAAATAGGGTAGTCCGTTCCGCTGGAATATTACAAAAGAAACTTTAATGCTTTAAATGAAAAAAGTGCTTGCCAATCCGAAAAAAAACGTATATCATGTTTGATAAATACAGAAAGCGAAACAAGGAGAGGATTAGCATGGAAAAACGTATTTCAGGTCACACAGGTTTATTGGCATTGATCGGATCACCGGTCGGACATTCGGGTTCACCTGCAATGTATAACTATAGTTTTGAAAAACTTGGTCTTGATTATGCCTATGTGGCATTTGATATAAAAGAAGATAAGGTGAAGGATGCAATCGCGGCGATGAAAACATTCCATATGCGCGGGTGCAATGTGACGATGCCGGACAAGGTAGAGGCAGCAAAGTATATGGATGAACTTTCCCCAGCGGCGCAGATCATCGGTGCAGTCAATACGATTGTCAATGATAACGGAAAACTGACCGGATATATTACAGATGGCGAGGGATTTGTCCATAACTTAAGAGATCACGGAATTGAGATCAAAGGCAGGAAAATTACAGTAGCCGGAGGTGGGGGCGCAGCGACTGCGATTCAGGTACAGTGTGCATTAGACGGAGCACGTGAAATTTCGATTTTCAATATCAAAGACGCATTTTTCGAGCGAACTCTGCAGACCGCAGAAAAGATCAGGAAAGCAGTACCGGAGTGTGTGGTCAATGTATATGACATTGCAGATACAGCAAAAATGACGGAAGAGATCCAGTCCAGTGATATTTTTGCAAATGCTACCATTGTTGGAATGAAGCCGATGGATGATCAGAGTGTTGTGAAAGATCTGTCTGCATTCCGCCCGGGACTTGTAGTTGCAGATGCAGTTTACAATCCGGAGGAGACAAAGCTTTTGCGGGAGGCAAAGGAAGCAGGATGCACCTGTATCGGTGGAAAAGGCATGTTGTTATGGCAGGGTGTTGCAGCATTTAAACTGTACACAGGTCAGGATATGCCGGTGGAAGATGTAAAGAAATTGTTCTTCAGTTAATATAGAAACGGATTTATTGAAAAAATGAGCCGGCAAAAGTGAAATACTTTTGCCGGTTCATTTTTTCGAGTCAGGCAACATAATCAATATTATTTCCGGTGAAACGCAGAGCGTCCTGAGATTTCCGCTCCTGCTGATAGGGATTGGATTCATTCGGATATTTGATCATTGTGTTTGTCGTGCCGCCAGATACATAGGTGCGTCCACATTCCGGGCAGACCGAAGTATGAATGGACACGGAGGCGGAAATGACTTTTCCGTTGTTCTGTGAAGCTTTGGTATAGGCATTGGATACATGCTCCCCCTCATGGGCGCGCACTGCATTTCCGGCTGCACCCGGAGCAATGTGGGCGGCTGATTTGTAGGAAACATTTTCATCGGATCCATCTGCATATTTCCGATTTTTGCAGGTCTGGCATTCTTCCGGGGAGCTTGGACGGTTTGTGGAATCCGTTTTATTTGGATCATCGGAATTTTTGATATTATAATGATTATAATAATCGGAATCTGCATAAGTGTTTATGCTTACATTCGTGGATATATTCATGACGATGCCTCCTTTTTGCAAGTGATTGGTGTTTCGTATCTTTTCTTTATCATAACACAGAATGGAGGAATTTTTAAGGTGAAAAATAGGAAAGTATTTTTCACATTTTCTTTGTATAAAAACATTTAACAGAAATTTATTTTTTTCTTAGAAAATAGGGAGCAAAATAGAAAGTTGAATTGTCTATTATATAGATCGTGACAAAGCGAAAATACGAACCTAAGGAACGGAGAAAAGAATTCTTGAGGAAAACAGATACAGAAAAGTTTGCAAACCTGATTATGATGTACCAGGACGATATGTATTATCTGGCATTATCAATATGTAAAAATGAGGCGGATGCGCAGGATATAGTTGGAGAAACAATTGTAAAAGCTTTCGAAGCAAGAAATCAGCTCAGAAATGATGCAAGATTCAAATACTGGATTATGAAAATTTTGACCAATACAGCTTACACTTATCTGAAAAGAAAAAAGCGATTGGTTTTTGAAGAACCAGTAGAAGAAATTGCAGCGAAAAATGAAAATTCTGACCATGGATTGTGGGAAATGGTAATGGGAATAGAAGAAAAATATCGTATGGTCATTATTCTGTATTATGAACAGGAGTTTTCAACAAGAGAAATCTCCAAAATTTTAAATATACCAGAAGGAACCGTAAGATCACGATTGGCAAGGGCAAGAGAAAAATTAAAAGATATATTAGAAGCAGAGCAAAGTGGCAGTTTTTGAGAGCAATGGCAGACAGTGTAAATTAGGAGGTAAAAATGAAAGATAAACTGGATTTGAATATAAAAATGGAGCTGACACATTCTAAGCCTCAAATACCAGATGGTTATCATGAGAAAGTAAGAAAAAATCTTAAGGAACTCGAAAATACCAGAACTAGCGGTATAAAAAGTATAGGAATGCTGAGAATTGCCTGTACATTGGCAATTTTTCTGGTAGTTGGAGTAGGAACTACTTATGCGGCAATAAATTACAAAAATGAACGTCTGGGTGAGATGAAGGCAGATGAGATATTTGCATATAATGAAGAAGTGCAAAATGCTGAAGTGGATGCGGATTCATTTTCAAGAGAATTATCAGAAGAAGAAAGAGCACGTTTGAAAAAATTAAAGAAAGATTATGAACAAGAGGGAGTGTTTCCAAAGCATAGTATTTCAAAAGTAGAAAGCAAAGCAGAAATAAACGGAAAAGAGTTGTTTTTTTGCATTAGTGAAAGTAAATTTTATTTGCCTGATAGAATGATGTCGGATGAAGAATTACTGGAAATTATAGATTTTTATATAAAACGTGATTTTAGTCTTGAATCAACAACAGCAGAAAAAACAGAAAATTTTAAGAGAAATTTAGAAACAGAATCTTTGATCGTGAAAGCCGCAAAACAGAATATAGAGGAATTCTTTGAAGTTGATATGGAAGATGAGTATCACATAGAATACGGAGAAATTACGGATCAGGTAATGTTTGATATGGATGAAGGAAATGCAATGATACTGCTTGATGCACAGGAGCATACAATGAATGAAATGCGTCTGAATATTGATGGAATGTATGCAGAGGGTATGAAATTTGAACAGTTTGATTACGATGAGGTTTATAAAATTTTAAAGGAAAAATTATGTAAACTATCAGAAAAAAATATAGGTGCAGCCAAAGTGATGTATGTAGAGTTGCAGAATGGTGAACTGTATCATGGCATGGTACGTTATATTTTTGAACTGGAAGATGGAAGCGGTTATGTAATAAATTATAGCCTGAATCTTCAAAGAGAATATTATCTGCGTTATTTTGACAGGATTAAAAGTTATGAGGATTATGTAGATAAGGATTCTGTTGAAGTTGATTTAGAAAATGAACAGAGGTGTACATCAACAGAAATAGATACAAGTGAATCAACTAGTATAAGAGTGCATCCTGTAACGGGGGAAATTCGCGTAGAAGATAAAAGTGAGACATTTATAACAGATGAGAATTTTCTAATAAAGAATAATAACAGCGAGGAACAGGAGACAATAGTGATGTGTACTGAAATAGCAGTACAAGATGATATTACAAAAATAATTGTAACAAATGGAAATACGGGAGAAAAAAAGGAAATTAACAGTATAGAAGAAGTGGATAGAATTCTGGATCAAATTAGAAGCATGACTGTAATTTCGCACGAAAAGAGTAATGTTCAAGGATATTCTTATTTTTTGGCACTATATAGAAATGAAGATTTCGTGCAAAGTGTATATGTAAGCAGTGGATCAATACAAACGGATAGAATAAGATATACGGTTGAATCTACAAAAAATCTGAGTGATAATATAGCATATTGATTATGTAGAATAAACGCATGTTTTGAAAAATCAAGCATCGTGTCAGTATAAGAGGTATCATCTTCCGGAATTGTATGAAGTATCTGCTGAATGGCGAAACCATCAAGTGTTGCCATAAAAATAGCGGCGAATTGTTCCGCAATTTCCAGATCATCAATTCCAAATGCAGAGGAAAAAAGTCTGGCAGCCTGTTCTGTGATAGATTTCAGGTTAGCAGCATATTTGTGAGAAAATTCGGAATCATATTTCATGGCATCTGATAAAAGAAGCAGATGGAGTTTTTCTTCCTGAAGATGTTTTAAGCGCAGGCGGACTTCTTTTTCTACATCAGAAAAAGGGAATCTACCGTGATAACTTGCAGGATGTGTTGGATTTATGCTGATCCGTTATATTCCAAATGCAACAAAGCACAAATGGGTGATCTGTTTCCCACCACTGATCCTTGCCATTAATATCTGTGAGGCAGTTTTCCGTGATTTTGAGGCGTACAGTTTTCATGCATTTTCCGGAGAGAAGATAAACAATCTCTGGGTAATGTCCGGTCCATGGAATATCATGAACGGAATAGCAGGTATTTTAAACATTTTATTAATAACTGTATTTCCGATCATTCTGTATATTGTGGTGTGATCCTGTTATTATCCTGCACGATCCCGGCATTTTTCATTAAGAAAGGATGCTGGCTGCAGCACAGAGCACATACACTTGCACTCTGGATCATGTTCATCATGACTGTTCCACAGTTTGCAGACAGACTCGCACCGGTTCCGACAACGCATAATCCGACAGCATTTTTTATTGTGAGCTTACTGGCACTTGTCGTAAATGCAGCAGCAGTTATATATCAGTTCAGCGTGATCCGCAGAAATAAATTAAATCCATTTAGGGATGAGTTATATACAGAAAAAGCTTTTTATAAAAAAATAAATGCTGAGAATAAATAAAACGAAGAAAAAGTTTTAGTCAGTGTGGCAGCAATAAAGCCTGACAACAAGGAACGCCAGAACCGGCATTTGCCGGAACTGGCGTTCCTTTCGTTATTCTGTCTGCCAGGAAGGGGGATGGCAGACAGTGTCTCCCGGGGAGACAGGTTTATTTTATAAATAATCGTGACGGGCAAGTACGTTTAAGATATTTCTACCTTCCTCGGTACCCTCGATAATCCTGCGGGCACGTTTGCTGTCTCCGATATTAACGATCTCTACGTTTGTATCGCTGAAAGCTTCCTCGATTTCACTTAAAACAGGAGTGTTAGCTCTCATACCAAGGCAGATGAAACCGTAGTCAAATGGAACTTCCTCGATTTCGCCTTCTGGATTTTTCACGATGAAACGATCATTTTTTACTTCCTGTAAAGCAGTGTTTGTCATCTGTTTTACATGGTATTTTGCCATTTTGGCGTTTGTATCACATTTTGTGACAGGATCAAGACCATTACCGATCATTGGAAGCATCTCAACCATAGAAACTTCTGCGCCTCTCTCGGTGAAGAATTCCATAACGTCAAGACCTACAGCACCACCACCGATGATGGAAACTTTTTTACCGGTCATGTCTTTTGGATACTCATTCAGGCGCTCAATCATCTTTAATACAGTTGCGACATTTGTGCCATCTTTGTCAACAAGATCATGCAGACCGGTGATCGGAGGAAGTGTTGGAACAGAACCGGTTGCGTTTACAATAATGTCTGGGTTTAAGCTCTTAACTAAGTCTGCTGTGGCACTTGTATTTTTGAAAATAAATAAGTTGTGAAGTTTGCTTGCACGATGGATCATGTAGTTCGGGAAGTCTGCAAGACGTTTTTTGTCCGGAATCTTGGAGATTACGGAAGCAAGTCCGCCGAGCTCTGCTTTTTTCTCAATCAGGAAAGTTGTGCATCCAACTTCTGCTGCGGTACAGGCTGCTTCAAGACCAGCAGTACCACCACCGATGACAACAACGTTGCAGGGTTTGTTCACTTTATGTTTCATGTAATCTTCACCAGTGTTAACGGCTGGGTTTACAGTACAACGGATTGGCTGGTTTAAACCGATTCTGTGTCCTGCACAACCGATGTTACATGAGATACATTTACGGATATCGCACTCGTTGCCGAATTCAACTTTATTTACCCATTCAGGATCAGCGATCAGTCCACGTCCCATTCCGATAAGGTCTGCATCACCTCTTGCAAGGATATCTTCTGCAACTTTTGGATCACGGATGTTACCAACTGTCATACATGGTTTACCGTATTTTTCTTTTACAGCTTTTGCCATGTAAGAACGCCATCCATCTGGTAAGTAGTTAGCGTCGATCTGGTACTGGATAGAACCATTTAAACCACAGGAAACGTCAAATACGTCAACTTCTTTTTCAAAGTACTGTAAGTATTCTAAGGTATCCTCTAAGGTGTTACCGCCTTCCATTAACTCATCAGCACTGATGCGGACGAAGATTGGGAAGAATGGTCCAACCTGTTTACGGACTTCCTCGATGACTAATTTTGCAAATCTTGCACGGTTTTCAGCGGAACCACCAAATTCATCTGTTCTCTTGTTTGTAAGAGGAGAGAGGAACTGGCTGATCAGATAAGAATGTCCGGCGTGGATCTCTACTGCGTCAAAACCACAGATCTGTGCACGTTTTGCTGCTTCGCCGTATTTTTTTACAATGTGGAGGATCTCTTCTTTTTCCAGAGGTCTAGGGATTTCTCCACCTGCCTTGGAAGGTACATCAGATGCGGAAACCGGCTGCATTCCAATACGGGAAGACATTGCGGAAGCACCTGCATGATTGATCTGGATCGCAATACAGGCTCCATGTTTGTGTACGCTCTCACACAATTTGAAAAGTCTTGGAATATAATTGTCAAGGTCGATACGAAGCTGTGTTGTTCCGTTGGAACCCTGCGGGGAATCCACGCTTGCGTTCTCAACGATCAAAAGACCTGTACCACCCTTGGCTCTCTGCTCATAGTAATTAATGTGAAGGAAACTCATTTCACCATTCTGCTCACCGTAGTTGGTTCCCATAGGTGTCATGACGATTCTGTTTTTTACGGTCATTCTGCGGATGGTCATTGGTTCAAAAATATGTGGATATTTGGTTTTCATCGTAAAATAATCTCCTTATTTGAAATATTATCTGAGGAATCAATAACGTGGGCAGACGTTAATTTTTTAACAAATGAGAGGTAAAGTGACCTTCTCGTTACATTCAACTTATATGGAAATGATAAAAATGTCCAATTGTTATTTTGTCCGGAAATGATAGAAAAAATCTATAGATTGATTTATAATTTGAGAGGTATATTTATTATGGAAAAATAAGAAGTGAAAATAAGAGGGGGAACGTTATGGCATTTTTTTCGGGAATCAGTACACAGAAAAGAGATTCTGCGAGCGAGGCAGACGGAGGAGAACTTTTCAAAGGAGCAGCGTTTATTGCAGCGGGGGTGCTGGCAGCTTCCTTTATGACAATGGAGATTGCATCTGTGGTGAAACTCGGACTTCTGGCAGCCGGGGTGGTACTGTGTGCGGTCGGTGTGAAATGGATTTTAAAGTACCGGAAAGACAACAAAGCGTTTGAGGATTTTGTTCCGGAGTGGGACAAGGGGCGCGGCATGTATGACCGTTTTGCAAAGGAATTGAATCTGTGGTATGAAAAAGGAATTACACCGCAGGACTGTGACGGCGATACGGCGTATTTTCTCAAATTGCAGAAGGAACGTCTGGACAAAAAGGGAATGAAACTGCATGAGAGTGTTGTACCGTCCAAAGGAACCAGCTACGGAACAGGCAAGGTATCGAGAAAATCTCTTTGGTACACAACGGATATGATGTATGAGAATGTATCCAGAAAACTTTCTTTTGAAAATGAGAATGGACCGGTTTATGAGCGGGATACGGAGATGGCGATGTACGAGATCGTGGCACATTCACCGAATGAGGCGCAGACCCAGTTCATCCGCGTGACCTGTCCAAACTGTGGGGCAGTGAATTCTGTCTCAAAATTAGGGGAGGGGTGTCCATACTGTGGTACTGTGTTTCAGATCAAAGATTTGTTTCCAAGAGTGATCAATCTTTTCTTTATAAGAAGTAATTCCAGCGCAAAAAATGGACAGATCTTCAGACAGTCGATGACATTTTCCATGTCCGGTGTATTTCTGGTGATGTTGATTGCAAATATTGTCAGAGGAGGACAACCATTGCCCCTCATATTGCTTGCCAGCTATTTTGCTGCGGTACTGGTTGGAGGTTTTCTTGGATTTATCGTTGCGGATATCCGTCTGGTGGCAACACTTTTTGATCACGACGGAATGAAGCATTTACCTATATTAAAATGGGGCAGTTCAAAACGGAAAATCAAAAACACAATGCTGCGCTATGACAAAAATTTTTCTTTTGACAAATTTGAAGGACAGCTTGTGTCACTTGTGCGTATGGCGGTATTAGCCGAAAAACCGGAGAAACTTGCCTGTTACCGTGCAGATGCGCGCGAGCCACTTTTTTCTGACATTCTGGAAATGACTTATACGAATGGGATCTGTCTGAATGGAATCCGCATGGAGGGAAATATTATGCACATGTCGGTGCGGACCTGGTGGGTAAACCATTACGAGGAGCATGGAAAAGTGAAAAAGAGCGGTGACTGCATTGATGTTACATTTCGCAGAAATGTGGAAAAACAGGAAGCACCTGGATTTTCCATCACATCCGTTTCCTGTCCGGGTTGTGGCGGCAGCTTTGACGCGGTACGGCAGAAAAAATGTCCTTATTGTGGCAGTGAATATCATATGGAAGAGGAAAGCTGGGTCATCGAGCAGATGCATTTGATCCGGTAAAATAGAAAAGTGGTAATAATGGAGGCATACAATGAATTTAAATCAGCTTCAGTATTTTAAGATATTAGCACAGGAAGAACATTACACGAGAGCCGCGCAGATGCTCTCTATCACGCAGCCGTCTTTAAGCCATGCGATCGCGCAGCTGGAAGAAGAACTTGGCACAAGACTTTTTGAAAAAAAGGGAAGAAATATTGTGCTCACACGTTATGGAAAGTTGTTTCTTCCTTATGTGGAGGAATCTTTAAAAGTGCTCGAGGAGGGGGTACAGAGAACCAGGGAACTGAACGGAAGCAAAGAGGGTATCATCCATCTGGCCTATATTTATACAATGGGAAGCAATTTCACACCAAAAATGGTGCGGAACTTTCTGGATGCTTACCCGGATTATCATATCGACTTTCATTTTACGGTGGGAACGACCGGAGATATTTTAGAGGGATTAAAAGAAGATAAATATGACATCGTGTTTTCATCCTATCAGGAGGGAGAACCAGATATCGAATTTCGGAAAATTGGAAATCAGAAGCTCGTTGTAGCAGTGCCGAAAGATCACCCACTTGCCATCCGCGACAGTGTAGATCTTCGGGACACGATTGCGTACCCGCAGATTTATTTTGAAAAAGGAAGCGGGTTGCGTCCGGTCATTGACCAGATGTTTGAGGAGATCAATCAGTTCCCGAAGGTTGCCTTTGAGATGGAGGAGGACTCCAGTATGGCAGGACTGGTCGCACAGGGCTTCGGGATCGCGGTCATGCCGGATATCCCAATCTTAAAATCACTGAACCTAAAGACACTTGAGATCAGTCATCCGGGGTACGAGCGGTCGGTGTATCTCGCCACCCTGAAAAAACACTATCTGTCTCCGGTAGCAAAATCTTTCATCCAGTTCGTATGTCAGGAGACTGAGGGGCGGTAAGAAGCGGCAGATGTAAGGATTTTTTAATATACTTTGATTCGCAATATAGACATCCAATTTGAAGGGAAACCCATTAGTTCCAAAGTTTTAACACTGGGATTGTATTTTTTAATAACTTTCTTTAAATCATAATAAAACATGTGGAAGTCTGTATTATCAAGCAAATATTTCAAGGAGATTACCGTTGCAAATAAATCAGACTTTCCCTGCTGATATCTGGAGTTTACTTTTGGAATCTGCAATTTCTTGTGGGCAATAAGGTCGGGGATAGAATCTTGAGTTTTGGCATTGAATAAACGATTGCCATGTGCACATATATTACGGTATTTAGTGAGGATAATCAGCATCTTTCCAAGTTCATTTCTACCAATATGGTGAAAGTCGTTACACACAAGAGTTTTACAATGCCCCTTTAAATATCTATACATAGTGGCAGTTTCTCCAATTGTAAGATCCGTTGTAAGAACCCACAACGGTACATCCTGATAGGTATTCATGTAATGTGCAATCTGTGGAGATGGATGACGACCATTAATCTTTCCATTCATTTTGCGAAAAAGGTATTGTACATCGGATAGGTGATGTCCGTAGTCGTAATTATTGATGTTCTGATAAAAAGCAATGCCATTACCATATGTATTGCTAAAGTGATAAGAGATAGAAGATTTTACATGTTTTTCGAAGATTAATATATATTTTAAGAAAACATCCCTTAATTCAGCATCAAACAGGTATAAATTATAGATATCATCAAAGGTAGTATCAGGATAGAAGTTATTTGTAGCAGGATCTTTGAAAACATCCTTGTATCCATTAATAAGACCATAGTAACTGACTTTTTCAAGAACCGCTGTCGCAGAGACTTCATTGTTAATGACTAACTGCTTTTGCTTTAAATATTTAATTTGTGCCTGATAATCTAAAAAAGGTTTCTTTTGCAGATTGCTAGCCATAAAAATACCTCCGAAAATTCAGTATAAATAACAAAACGGCCCCCGCAGGAGCCGCCCGGGTTACAGGCTTCTCAAGTTTCTGTAACTCATTCACTACGCAAAGTATAGGTCATTCAGGACAGAATGTCAAATGCTTTTTGGTAGTGATTATATGATATGCAACTCCTGACATAATTATAACGCAAACCAATCGAGAATTTTCATAGAAGCCTTACGCCTGTTCATTTCTCACGAAGGCGATGAACCGCTGGACAGCCGGCAACTGGTATTTGCCGCGCATATAGCCCATGTAGACGGTGTGTGAGAAGGATTCACTGGAGATCAGGGGGCGGATACAGATGTCGTCGCGGTAGATGGTGTCAACGTCAGCGACAAGTGCAATCCCAAATCCCTGTGCCACAAGGGAGGCAATTCCGTTTTCGTCCGGGGATTCGCAGATGAAATTTGGTGCAATCCCGTGTTCTTTGAAGAAACTGCGTGTGTACTTGCCAAGACCGGAGTGGCGGTTGTATCCAAGCACCTGATAGTCGGCAAAATCAGCAGCCTGCAAAGCCTCTTTGCGGCTCAGCGGATGACCGGCCGGGAGGATGGCGACGATTTCCTGCTTTATAATAGGAACAAACTCGATATTTGGTTCGTTGGCAGAGTAGGAGCCAAAAATCAGATCATAGGCACCTTTTTTTAAGCCTTCAATATTCACGGATGTGATGTCCTGATTGAAATTGAAGGTGATATTCTTATTCTGCTCAAGTGAGAGAAAATTCCGGACAGTGCGCGGAATATACTCTCTTGCCAGAGGGGATACATAGGCAATGTCGATATGCCCACCGTCGGTGGCAAGATGGTGCATCTTGTTCTCTGCACGTTTCACATCATCTAAAATCTGCGTGGCATGTTCTAAAAAAATCTCACCTGCTTTTGTCAGGATCACGTTTCTGCCTCTTTTTTCAAAAAGTGTCACACCAAGTTCGTCTTCCAACGCAGCGATGGAACGGCTTAAACTTGGCTCGGAAATATTCATTTTTTCTGCAGCCTGATTGAAGTGTTGTAACACAGCTGCCTGGTAAAAATATCCTAATTGATTAAGCGTCATGCATAAATCTCCTTGAATTAATAGAAAATATCTATGGGTTACAAAAAAGATGTGCTGATTTTGTGTATATTATACCTTAATTAATACATAAAAGCTATTAAAAAAACACAAAATTAGCATTGGATGTATCAAAAAAAGCGTTGTATAATATCATTATCAGAGGTTGTTAAGTTTTTAACGAAGTGGGCAGACGAGTTAGAAACAAGAAAATCACAACAATATCAACTACGTACATAATCGTTTTTTTAGGGAAAAGGAGTAAAAATTATGGCAGAGAGAATTACAGGACACACAGAACTTATCGGATTAATGGCTTACCCGATCAGACATTCCAGTTCACCGGCAATGCACAATGAAGCATTCGCTTACTTAGGACTTGACTACGCATATCTTGCATTTGAAGTTGACAACAGCACTTTGGAAGATGCTGTAAAAGGTATCCGTGCATTAAAGATGGTTGGATCAAATGTTTCCATGCCAAACAAAACAGTTGTAGGACAGTACCTTGATAAATTATCTCCGGCAGCAGAACTTTGCGGAGCAGTTAACACAATTGTAAATGAGAACGGTGTTTTAACAGGACACATCACAGACGGTATCGGATTCATGCAGGCATTAAAAGACAACGATATCGATGTGATCGGAAAGAAAATGACAATCGCAGGAGCCGGCGGTGCTGCAACAGCAATCGAGATCCAGGCTGCATTAGACGGTGTAAAAGAAATCTCTATTTTCAATATTCATGACAAATTCTGGGCAAACGCAGAAGAGACAGTAAAGAAGATCAACGAGAGAACAAACTGCAAAGCAACTCTGTATGATCTTGATGACAAAGAGAAATTAAGAGAAGAGATGGCTGATTCTTACATCTTCGTAAATGGAACGGGTGTTGGTATGAAACCATTAGAGGGAATGTCCGTTGTACCTGACAAATCCTTCTTCCGTCCGGAACTCATCGTTGTAGATGTACCTTACTCTCCACTTGAGACAACAATGCGTAAGATGGCAAAAGAAGTTGGATGTAAGACAATGAACGGACTTGGAATGATGTTATTCCAGGGAGCAGCTGCATTCAAACTCTGGACAGGAAAAGATATGCCGATCGAGCATATGAAAGAAGTATTAAACATCAGATACGATGATTAATCACAGGATACCGAATAAACTATTTATTTTAAAATCACGAGGAGAAAAGAGATGAATAAAAAATATTTACCTAGCGCTCTGATCCTTTATTTAAACTATTTCATCCACGGTGTCGGATGTTCTATTTTAGGACAGGCAGTGATCAAGGAAGCTCTTGCAGCATCCTGGGGCGTAGAAGCAATGGCAATTACAGCAATTTCCGCAGCACTTGGACTTGGACGTCTAATCGCCCTTCCATTTGCAGGACCTCTTTCCGATAAGCTTGGACGTCGTATCTCCACAGCAATCGGTAGTGGATCTTATGCGATCTACCTGATCGGACTTGCACTTGCATTCAACGCAGGAACAAACGGTGGATACCAGATCGCATATGTATGTGCAATCGTTGGTGGTATTGCAAACTCCTTCCTTGACACAGGTATTTATCCGGCAGTTTCCGAGATTATTTACAAAGCACCGGGCGTTGCAACTATGGGAATCAAATTCTTCATCGCAATCGCACAGATGATCTTACCATTTGTACTTGGCGCGACAGTAGCAACAACAGCAGCAGGACTTACTTCTTATAATATGTTGTTCTATATTTGCGGAATTGCTTATATTGTACTTTTAGTATTAGTAATGATCTTCCCACTTCCAGATGCAGACCAGAAGGCAGCCGGAAAGAAAGAGGGACTGATCGACAGCTTAAAACATACCCATTTCTCTATCGAGTCCGTGGCAATGATCCTGATTGGATTCACATGTACAGGTACATTCCAGTTATGGTTAAACTGTGCACAGAACTTTGCAAAAGAGAATGTCGGCTGGGCAAATCCATCTATCATGCAGACATACTACTCTGCAGGAACAATGCTTGCACTTATTGTAACAGCACTTTTGACAAGAAAAATTAAAGATGTCAGATTTATCGTGGTATATCCGGTCATCTGTCTTGTAACACTGATCGTTGTATTAACAGGCAAGAGTGAAGCACTTATGATCGCCGGAGCATTCATCATCGGCTGGGCAGGAGCAGGCGGACTGTTACAGATCGCAACATCTGTATGCAATATGTTATTCCCGAAAATCAAAGGAACTGTTACAGCACTTGTTATGATCGCATCCTCACTTTGCAACTACACAATCCTTACAGCAGCATCTAAAATGCAGCCAGCACAGGTTATGGTTATGAACATTGTCCTTACTGCAATCGGTGTACTTCTTGGATTGTTCGTAAATATCCGCTATGCAAAAATGGTAGAGCAGGCAGAAGCTGAGAACTAAGAGCCAGAGTCCGCAGGCTGCGGACTCTAAGGATTTAAGAAGAAAGGTGACGAAAATGAATACAGTTAAAGTAAGAGATATCGAGATCGGTGCAGGCGCACCTAAGATCATCGTACCTATCGTAGGTGTTACAAAAAAAGATATTATCGACGAAGCAAAAACATTTGATTCCATTCCGGTTGATGTTGTTGAATGGCGCGTGGACTGGTTTGAGCATGTTTTTGAGTTCGACAAAGTAGAAGAGGTTTTAAAAGAGCTTCGTGAGGCACTTGGAAATATTCCAATCCTTATGACTTTCCGTACTTCCAAAGAGGGCGGCGAGAAAGCAATTGAGCCGGAAGCATATGCAGAGCTTAATATCAAAGCAGCACAGACCGGATATGTTGATTTTGTTGATGTGGAAATTTTCACAGGTGACGAGATCGTGAAAAAAATCATCGACGGCGTTCATGCAGCAGGTGTAAAGGTAGTTGCATCTAACCATGATTTCCACAAAACTCCGGCAAAGTCTGACATCATTTATCGTCTTCGCAAAATGCAGGATATGGGCGCAGACATTCCAAAAATCGCTGTTATGCCACAGAACAAGAGAGATGTCTTAACTCTTCTTGCAGCGACAGAGGAAATGGTGACAGACTACGCAGACAGACCGGTCATCACAATGTCTATGGCAGGAACAGGCGTTATCAGCCGTCTCTGCGGAGAAGTATTTGGATCTTCCATGACATTCGGAGCAGCAAAGAAAGCATCTGCACCGGGACAGATGGGAGTAGAGGATCTGTCTACAGTACTTGGATTACTTCATAAGAGCATGTAATTGATTATACATTATGTAAAAGCCTGTTGCATGTAAAAAGTGCAATGGGCTTTTTTAATGAATAAAGCACTTTATGACGTTAAGTGGATAAAGAATAAACGAAGGAGAATAAATATGGCAGTAATTAGCAACAGAGAAGCATATCTTGCATCAGAGCCTGAGATGGACATAACACAGTTTCACAAAACAGCTCTTGATCTTAAATATGCAGACGAATCAGAAAATCAGATACTGGACATCTTCTATCCGGAAGACGGAGAAGGTCCATATCCACTGGTAATCGTATTCCATGGTGGTGCTTTTGCGGCGGGGCACAAGAGAACACATTATATCAAATCAATGTGTCTGCCTATAACACAGGGATACGCAGTTGCAACAGTAGAGTACAGACTCTACCACGAAGAAAAATGGCCGGCACAGCTTATCGATGGAAAAGCTGCAATTCGCTATTTACGTGCAAATGCAAAAGAGTTAAATCTCGATCCTGACAGATTCGCAGTATGGGGCAACTCGGCAGGAGGAACTGTTACACAGCTTCTTGCAGTAACAGGCGATGAAGAGGATATGGATGATTTAAGCGTTGGAGTAAAAGCTTCATCAAAAGTAAACTGTGCAATCGCATGGTACACAATAAGTGAGCTTTGCTCTGCAGAGCAGTTTGGAACTGATATTGCAGATATCAGAAACAAAACAGGTGCAGGAAAAGGCATGATGCCAAATGATGGAAAGGGCAACGACTCAATGTTTACAGCTCTTTTAGGATACAATCCGCTTTTATATCCTGAACGCACTGCAAAAGTAAGCCCTATAAGTCATGTCAAAGAGGACTGTCCACCAATGCTGCTTCAGCACGGTACAAATGATCTTGTTATAGATTATCACCAGTCTTCTTATATGTATGAAAAAGTTAAAGCAGTATGTGGAGAGGATCGCGTAGAGCTTGAGCTTTTTGATAATGAACCACATGGTTCTCAGGTAATAAAGGCAGATGCCAATATAGAAAAATGTATAGATTTCTTAGACAAGCAGTTTTTCGATGGAAAAAATCCATATCGTAAGCCACTTGGAAAAATCAAAATCGTTGGAGAGGAATAGAAAAAATGTCAACAGCAATATCTGTAATAGGATTACTTGCAGCAGCGGTAATCTTTGTAATCGCAATATGGAAAGGGCTTGATGTATTTACATCTACAATCCTTGTATCATTTATCATTATTTTAACAAGCTGGATGAACTGGTGGGATTCACTCACATTATACGCAACAGGCTATGTCGGATTCATTCAGAACAATGTATTTGTACTTGTGATCGGTGCCGTATTTGGTGAACTTATGGCTGCATCAGGATGTGCTGAGTCAATTGCAAATGTTATCACTGAGAAAATGGGTGCTAAAAGAGTTATTCTTTCAATCGCGCTTATTACAACTGTTTTCGTATACGTAGGTGTATCTGGATTCGTAGTACTTTTCGTACTTGCTCCTATCGCTACAATCATGATGAAACAAGCAGGATATCCATACAGAATGATTCCTGGAATCATCTTTATCGGAGCTACATGTTCTGCAATGATTCCATTCGCAATCAACATCACAAACATTATGCCTGCACAGTATCTCGGTACATCAATGGGATCTGCTCCAATCCTTGGATGGGTAGCATTCCTTGTATCCTTTGGTGTTGGATATTTTTATATGGTACACGCAGCTAAAAAAGCGGCTATCAAAGAGGGAACAGCTATGGATGAGTCACAGCCGGTAAAGATCACTCCTACAAGAGATGACCTTCCTAATTTTTTTGTAGCACTTATCCCGTTTATCCTTGTAGTAGCACTTGTACTTTTACTTTCTAACCTTACAGATATGAACACAAACGCTGTAGTAGTACTCAGCATGTTTGTTGGATCTGTAGCAATCGTACTTCTTTGCCACAAACAGGTTGAATCAGTTACAAAAATCCTTGAAAAAGGTGTAAATAACGGTGTTGGTGCAACAGTTATGGCGGCAGCAATCCTTGGATTCTCAGGCGTACTTCAGGCATGCCCAGGATTCAATTCAATCATCGATTTTGTAATGGGAATCAAGATGAATCCATATATTACAGAGTTTATCGGATTAAACGTACTTGCAGGTATCCTCGGAAGTGGAACATCAGCTATTGCAATGTTCTTCGAGCATCTTTCAGATGGACTTCTTGCAAAAGGAGCAAATGCCGGAGCACTTCACAGACTTGCACCTGCATGTGCAACAGGTATGAATACTCTTCCAAATGCCGGAGGAATGGTTGCACAGCTTCGCTGGATGAAGCTTTCACTTGCAGAGAGTTACTGGTATGTATTCGTTACATCTGTTCTTGCTCCTATGGTAGGTTCAATCGCAGCAGTAATTGTAGCAATGATTCTCTACTAATCTTAAATGATTTATTATTTGCCCGCCAAAGCTGTTATTACAAGGCTTGGCGGTTTTTTTATACAACAGATATTTTCTTGTATATTTTGCTATAAAATGAAAATTGTGATGTTATCGTATATAAAGTAGAAAAATCGTTATTAATTTGCTAAAATAAAAACGTGATTTTCGAAGGAAGGGGATATTACATGGAGAAAATACTGCACTATCTGGACGAATATCTTGAAGAAATTCTGATGGTCATTTTCCTTATAGCAATGACGCTTATAATGGGTATTCAGGTGTTTTCCAGATACGTTCTTGGCATGTCACTATCATGGTCGGAGGAAATTACCAGGTATCTTTTCATATGGTCGGCTTTCTTAAGTGTCAGCCTTTGTACCAGAAAATGCATATCTATAAAAATTGACCAGTTTATACAGCTTTTTCCAAGGAGAGGAAAAGCGTTCTGGAAGGTACTCAATCTAACAGTTGAGTTTGTGTTTTTCGTATATCTGATACCGTATTCATTCATATATCTGAAAAATACGATAGAAAGCGGTCAGGTCAGTCCTGCCTGCGGTATCCCTATGTACTATGTGCAGGCGGCACCGTTTGTGTGCTTTATCATTACAGCCTTCCGCATCGTTCAAAGATGGGTTGGAGAGTGGAAAATTGTACTGAAAAAAGATGAAAAGTCACTCGAGGAGGGCAATATCGCCACAGTTATTGAGGAAGCTGTTGTTGAAGACGCTTACCGCGAGAAAGAGCTTGTTGAGGCTATTTTAAAAGCTGAGAAAGAAGAAAATACTATATCTGGTAAAAAGATTAACACTAAAAACAGAAAGGAGAAATAGATGTCAGCAGTTGCAGTATTTATTTTATTTGTCATTTGTTTAGTGATCGCAATTCCGGTGTCTATCTCTCTTGGAATTGTTGCCGTTTTACCGGGCGCGTTTGATCCTTCGTTTACGGCAAGCGCAAGTTATGTCATCCGTTCCATGTTAGGCGGAATCGACAGTTTCCCACTGCTTGCAGTACCAATGTTCGTGCTTGCCGGAATCCTTATGGCGCACGGTAAGATCTCCCAGAAGCTGTTTGATGTGTTTGTTTATTTTATTGGAAAAAGAACCGCAGGAATCCCGTGTGCAGTGATCATCACCTGCCTGTTTTATGGCGCAATTTCCGGCTCTGCACCTGCAACTGTGGCAGCAGTCGGAAGTATGACGATCCCGCTTCTGATCGAGCTTGGCTATAAAAAAGATTTTGCAACCGCAATCGTTGCAGTTGCGGGCGGACTTGGTGTTATCATCCCACCGAGTATTCCGTTTATCATGTATGCAATGGCAACCGGGGAATCTGTCAGTGACTTATTCTTAGCAGGGATTGTGCCGGGACTTATGATCGGAGCACTGCTGATGTTTTACGCTTATTACCATTGCAGACGCTATGGCGAGGACAAGGAAAAAATTGATGCAAAAGTAACAGAACTTCGCGAGAAAGGTTTTTTAAATATTTTAAAAGACAGTATCTGGGCACTGATCAGTCCGGTGATCGTATTGGGCTGTATTTATGCAGGAATTGCATCCCCGACAGAGGCGGCTGTTATTTCCGTATTTTATGCATTGTTTGTCAGTCTGTTTATTTACAAATCCATTAAGGTAAAAGAAATCTGGGGCATTATGGTGGAGGCCACGAAAACGTATGCACCGATTTTATTTATCCTTGCAGCGTCCACTGCATTTTCAAGAGTGCTTACATTAATGCAGGTTCCACAGACGGTGAGTGCATGGATCTTGGCACATTTCAGCAATGAGATTGTATTGCTGATCATTATTAATATATTCCTTCTGATCGTCGGAATGGTTATGGATACAACACCAGCGATCCTGATTTTAAGTCCAATCCTGCTTCCTATCGTGCAGAGCATTGGAATGAATCCAATTCATTTTGGTGTGGTTATGATCGTAAACCTTGCCATTGGTTTTGTGACACCGCCGATCGGAGTCAATCTGTTTGTGGCAAGTTCGCTGACCGATGTGCCGGTCATGCATATTGCAAAAAAGGCAATGCCGATGATCGGGTACTTTTTGCTGGCGCTGCTTTTGTTGACATTCATTCCGGCGATAAGTTTGTTCCTGCTTTAAAACATCAGAGGATGATTGAGAAACTCATAGATAAAGTAGATTGAATTGTGAAAAATGTGACAAAAGCTTGAGAAAACACTAGGGAGCGGTCGGTTCTTAGAAGGCAGGAACAACGATAAGTTGTGACTGGCTTCTTAGTACCGTTACCAGCGACATGTAGCGAAAGCGTGTTTTCGAAAATTTTGTTACATTTTCACAATATTCATAACTTAAATTAGAGTTTTTCAACGGAGTTTATGCAAATAACAAGAAGGGAGAAAGGACGTTTTATGAATAGAAGAAGATGGGTTTCGGCGGTTCTTGTAGTGGCGCTTGCCTGCGGATTGACGGCGTGTAGAAACGCGCAGGGCGATCAGGCGGATGCAAAAGAAAGCGAAGTACAGCGTTATGCATGGCCACTTGGAAGTTCAAGTCCGGAGGATACGGTGACACAGATTTATGCAGAAAAGTTTGCAGAGGAAGTGGAACGGTTAAGTGACGGCAGTATGAAGATCAGTGTCTATCCGAACAGTGTACTGGGCGGAGACCGCGAACTGTTAGAGTCGTGCAAGGATGGCGACATTCCATTTGTGGTGCAGAATACAGCACCGCAGGTAACGTTTATGAAGGATACCGCAGTTTTTGATATGCCGGCATTGTTTGAGACGATCGATGAGGTGAGGGAACATGTGGATAATCCTGAATTTATGGAACTGATGCAGCAGGTGTACCGTGATGGGGGATATGAGCTGCTAGGTTATGCAGATCAGGGCTTCCGTGTTATGACGACAAATAAAAAAGTGGAGAATCTTTCTGATTTTAAGGGACAGAAGATCCGTACCATGGAAAATTCCTATCATATGGCATATTGGAAGAACCTTGGGGCAAGTCCGACACCGATGACATTTTCAGAGGTGTATATCGGATTGCAGCAGGGAACGATCGATGCGCAGGAAAATCCATATGAGGTCATTGTATCCAATAAATTATATGAGCAGCAGGATTACGTGGTAGAGACAAATCATCTTCCGCATCTGATCTCGCTGATCGTCAGTGAGGAGTTTTTTGATTCGCTGACAGATGAGCAACAGCAGATTATTAAAGAGGCGGCAGATACGGCGAAAGAGTACGCAAGAGAGCAGTCGGATGCCCGTATCGCTTCCCGAATGGATACGATCCGCGAGAGCGGAACGGAGATCATCACACCGAGTGAAGAACTTTATAATGAGATAAGGAAATTATGTAAACCAATATATGCATCGATCGAAAATTCTGTATCACAGGAGATTATTGATGCGTATCTTGGAGATATGCAGGAGGAGCTGCAGTAATTCCAAATCATATTTGCAGAGCGGAAATAATGGCTTTTTTAGTATGAAAAAAGGCAATTATTTCCGCTTTAATGTACTAAAATATTTTTCTTGCGCAATGTTTCTGAACTTGCTATACTGAGAGCAGAAATTGTAAAAAAGACAGCGGTTTTACGATAGAATAAGTACAGCGAGGAGATTAGAAAAAGATGGACAGAATTGAGGAGATCCGTGCAAAGATCGGAGAATGTGACGATATCATTATAGAACAGCTTGCAGTCAGAATGTCTCATATTCAGGAGATTATTTCTTATAAGAAGGCAACTGGTATCCCAATTTTACAGCCGGAGCAGGAGAAGAAACAGACAGACGCATTAGAGGCAAAACTCGGCGATAATGAGTTTGAGGAAGAGATTCTTGATATTTTTAAGTATATCATGAAGAACAGCAGAAGAATCCAGGCAAAGAGCCTGTTTGATTACAACATTTTCCTGATCGGATTCATGGGAGCAGGAAAGAGCACCATTGCCGGCGAGTTAAAGGACAAGCTGGAAATGGACCGTGTTGAGATGGATCAGATGATCGTGGAGAAACAGGGTATGTCTATCTCAGAAATTTTTGATGAGTATGGGGAAGCTTATTTCCGTAACTTAGAGAGCAATACACTGATCGAGCTGCAGAAGAGAAAGCAGACGATCGTTTCCTGCGGTGGCGGTGTTGTCATGAGGGAAGAGAACACAGATCATATGAAGAAAAATGGCCGTGTTGTTTTACTGACAGCGAAACCGGAGACTATCTATGAGCGTGTCAAGGACAGTGACGAGCGCCCGATTTTAAATGATCATATGAATGTGGAGTTCATCAGCAGTCTGATGGATAAACGAAAAGAGCGTTATGAGGCAGTTGCGGATATTACGGTGGCAACAGATGGCAAGAATGTGACACAGATCTGTGAGGAGATCATTTCGAAACTGATCGCACTCGACAATGCGAAAGAAGAGCAGGAAAAAAACAAATAGCTGAAAAACAGCTTTTGTCAGTGTGAAAGTGGGGATAAAGGGAATGGAATATGATGCACAAGTGTTTAAGATGAAGGCAAACAAAAAGGCACGCAATGTCTGGATGGCATTGTCATTGATCCTTTCACTGTCGTACACGTCAGATACGGCAAAGGGATTACATACGCTGCCTTACTATGCAATGTTTATGGCGGTCTGCTGGATCCCGTTTTTGTTTGGAGTGGTGGTACTCCGTCTGCAGGGAGCAGCAACGCAGTATTATAAATTTATTGTTGCGGTCGGGTATGGTGTGTTTTATGCATTTGTTGTCTGTACAAGTGAATCGGTACTGTCGTTTATGTATATATTTCCTCTGACGAGTATGCTGGTTTTATTCAAGGACAGGACATATATGGTGCAATGTGGCATTGGTACACTGGTGATCAGCATTGCCAGCAGCGTACATAAGTTTATGAACGGAATGAACAGTGCATCCAATGTGAATGATTACACATTGCAGGCATCCTGTATCATACTTTGTTATATCTGTTATGTTGTGTCGATCGACCATCTGAATGAGTCAGACGGTGCATTGACCAATTCCATCAAAGCGGATTTAGAACGGGTGGTTACGACTGTTGAGCAGGTAAAAGGTGCCGGTAACCAGATCATGGACGGAGTTACGGTTGTCAGGGAATTAGAGGATGAAAACAGACAGAGTTCCACGACAGTTGTGCAGGGAATGAGTGAACTGACGCAGAACAATAACGTCCTTCATGATAAGACAATGTCCTCGATGGACATGACGACCAACATTAATGAGCAGGTGGAACGCATGGCATCGCTGATGGAACAGATGGTCACTCTGATGAACGAATCCGCAGACCATGCAAATGAAAGCTCTGGAGAATTATCCAGAGTGGCAGAGACAACAATGCTGATGGCAAAGCTGTCCGACGAAGTTGAGACGATCCTCTCTGAATTCCAGAAAGAATTCGAGCGTGTGAAAACAGAAGTCAGCACCATTGAATCCATTAACTCCCAGACGAATCTGCTGGCACTGAACGCATCGATCGAAGCAGCGAGAGCAGGAGATGCAGGAAAAGGATTTGCAGTCGTAGCAGATGAGATCCGGAACTTAAGTACAGAGACGCAGGAGTCTTCGAGCCGTATCATGGCGGCACTTGCAAATCTTGGAACCACTTCCGTTAAGATGACAGATTCTATCGGACAGACCGTCAATCTGATCCAGGAGACCTCTGAAAAAGTTGCAGCGGTCAACGAGAGTGTGTCAGGAATTGCAAAAGATGCAGCGGAACTTGAACAGCATCTGAGTGTCATTGATTCTGCAATGCAGGATGTAAAAGAATCCAACCATCAGATGGTTTCTAATATGGAGGGAATCTGTAATGTCATGGATGCCATGACAGACAGCATTGGAAGTGCAGATGGCGCAACAAAGACAATGCTGAACAAATACGATGAGTCCTCACGCAATGTGAATAAGATCGAGACCGTTGTTCAGGATATGATGGAAAAACTAGGTGTCGGTGGCTTTATGGGTATTCAGGATGTCAAACCGCAGATGCATTGTGTTTTGGTCAGAAAAGGAGAACCACAGGAAGAATATCATGGAAAAGTCGCAAGACAGAGCGGCAGCGAGTTATGGCTTCAGATGGACCGGGAGGCACTGGGCAGCATCCGGGAAAAGACACCATATGATATTCAGATCGTGGTTGATAATGTCCTTTACAACTGGTCGGATGTTCTGGCAAACGTGGAAAATGAGCAGGGAAGAGATGTATGCCATTTAGTGGTAAAAACAACACCTGTCATTGCAAACAGAAGAAAATATCCGAGAATGCCGATCGCAAATTCCTGTACGATCACGAGAAAAGATACGGATAAAACATATTGCGGAAAAATGGTCAATGTCAGTGCGAATGGCTTTGCATTTGCAACAGCATCAGACGATTTTGCGGAACTTAAGGGAACACAGCTGATACTCGATATTCCGGATTTTCCGGTAAAAGAGGAACGCACCATGGAAGGCGTGGTGATCAGAAGCACGGACAATCACGGAGAATATATTGTGGGATGCCGTATGCCGGAAGACAGTCCGGCCATTCAGAAATATGTAAATGATAACTATAAGGAATAAAAAATGTCTGGCGGGAATTTTTTCGCCAGACATTTTGCTCGAAAAGCAAGGAGGATATATGACGTATCATCGGTTAGAAAACAGTATTATTGATGTGATCAAGGAGGAGCAGGCAAAACTTGGATACCGCAAAGAGGAGATTTGTTTGTATTATCCGCTCAGCTCCCTGGATCACTTTTTTGAGACATCGGCGGATGCAGAGGAGATGAAAAAGATCCTGGCAGGATTTGGTGCATATACAAAGGAAAAACTGGGCAATGTACTGGTCTCTCATAAAGGGGATCGCTTTTGTTTTCATATACCGGAGCAGGGCGCAGAATATGTGCATGAGCATATGAAGCCGAATGAGTTTATCCGGGAGTTAGTAGAGCTGGTCGGAAAACACGGCTGTACGATGCAGCAGGTGAAAGATCTTTTCCTCTCAAAGGAAAAGCAGGTTCAGATGGAGCCGATGGATAATGGAGAGTTTGATCTTATGATCCGCTTTGAAGGAGATGGAGAAGACCCGTATTACTATTGCTTTAAAGATGAGGGATGTCACATTATTTATCACAGATTTTTGCCGGAGGATTATGCTGACTTCGGTTTTTAGTGGAAAGAATAAAAAAAATAAAAAGTGCAAAAAATATATTGACAAATAAAATTAAATTGTGTACAATTCATTTCGAAAGAAAACATTGTGTACAATTTAATTTGAAACGATAATAACAAAAACAATTATTTATAATGAAGACAGAAACGGAGGTACAGATGGAACGATATGATATAGCGATCATAGGCACCGGACCGGCAGGGCTGGAGGCAGCGATCACAGCGAAAATCCGCAATAAGAAGATTATTTTATTTGGAAATAAAAATCTGAGCCTGAAAGTGGAAAAAGCGCATACGATTCAGAATTATCTCGGCTTGCCAGACATTGGCGGTGAGGAACTGAAAGTTGCTTATGAAGCACATTTAAAAGCGATGGAGATTGAGATCACAGAAGACAGGATCAACGCAGTTTATGCGATGGGTGAGTATTTTGCCTTGCAGGGAAATGGAACAAACTATGAGGCACAGACCGTCATTCTTGCAATCGGAGTCAGCACAGCAAAGACATATCCGGGGGAAGAACAGTTTTTAGGCAGAGGCGTCAGCTACTGTGCTACCTGCGATGCACCTTTATACAGAGGAAAAACAGCAGCCATCATCGGTTTTTCACCAAAAGAGGAAGCGGAAGCCGACTTTATGGCGGAGATGGCAGACAAAGTTTATTATATTCCAATGTATGAAGCCGATGTAAATGTTGCAGATTCCATCGAAGTTTTGCGGGAAAAGCCGGTGGCTGTCGAGGGAGCGTTAAAAGTTCAGGAGCTCGTGACAGACCGGAACCGTTATGATGTGGATGGAGTATTTTTTTTAAGAGAGAGCGTTTCTCCGGCACAGTTAGTGCCAGGACTTAAGATAGAGGACAATCATATTGAGGTTGACCGTCAGATGCGCACAAACCTTGCAGGCTGTTTTGCCTGTGGCGATGCGGTCGGCGCACCGTACCAGTATATCAAGTCCGCAGGAGAGGGCAATGTAGCTGCACTTTCCGCAGTTGCATATCTGGCAGAGAAAAAACGCCTGTCAAAGTAAATGATAAGAAGGAGAAAAAATTATGGTAAAGAAAATTTCACAGAACGAATTTAACGAAGTAACAGCAAGTGAGGTAGCAGTTATTGATTTTTCTGCTACATGGTGTGGACCATGCAAAATGTTAGCACCTGTATTAGAGGAAGTTTCCGAGGAATATGCAGGAAAAGTGAACTTTTTCAATGTGGATGTCGATGAGAACCCGGATCTCGCAATGCAGTACAAAATTATGAATATCCCGGCACTTATCGTATTGAAAAATGGTGAAAAGGTCGATGTGCAGGTAGGTTTCGCTCCAAAAGAAAATATTGTAGAATTTATTAAAAAACAGTTATAACAGAAAGAAAGCGGCGCTTACCACAGTAAGGGCAACAGGATGACAATATGGAAAAATATGATGCATTGAAACTGGAGAAACAGCTTTGTTTTCCATTGTATGCAGTATCAAAAGAAATTGTAAAAAAGTATAAGCCATTTCTGGATGAACTGGATCTGACTTACACACAGTACATTACCATGATGGTCATGTGGGAGCATAAGGAGATGAATGTGAAGGAGCTCGGGGAACATCTGTACCTCGACTCCGGAACACTCACCCCGGTTTTAAAAAAGCTGGAACAAAAAGGCTGGGTAAAACGGAACCGGGCAAAAGAGGATGAGAGAGTTTTGATCGTCACGCTCACCACAGAGGGTGAAAAGTTAAGAGATAAAGCCGTGGAAATTCCGCAAAAGGTTGGTGGGTGCGTCTGTCTTGATCAGGAAGAGGCAGCATCACTTTACAAAATTTTATATAAAATATTGGGGAATATGTAATTATTTGCAGAGTTTCAAACAGCCAGTTTTGTCAGAAATATAGTTGACTTCGGCGGAAAAAAGTGTTATTCTCCAACATAGCATGAAAAGTCAATTGTAACTGCTTTGCAGTTTACGATTATGTGAAAGCGATGATAAGAGTTAGTACGTTTTTTATGATGTGCAGAGAGAAGGCGGCTGGTGCGAGCCTTTCATGATGAAAACGGAACCTGTCTTTGAGCGTGAAGTGAACGTGGGTGTTAGAACTGCGGACGGCATCAGATGCCAGAAAGCAGGGGGATTCATCATTAAGCTTCATCGGGAGCTCCCGTTACAGAGCTGGCATATCGGATATTTCCTGTATGCGTGAGAGCGGTTTTGCCGAAATTAGGTGGTACCACGGACAGATAGTTCGCCCTAAGCTGATATTTTCATATTGGCTTGGGGCTTTTTTAATGCTTCGCAAATATTTGTATTCAAGAAAAGGAGAAAGGATTATATGAAATTAGAAAAATTAGTAGGTGACAGATTTAAGGAAAGACCAGCGGATTGTCAGGTAGACAGCCATGCACTTATGATCCGTGGCGGTTACATGAAGAATGTGGCAAACGGAATTTACTCTTCTTATATGCCACTTAAGAGGATCACAAGAAAGATCGAGCAGATCATCCGCGAAGAGATGGATGCGATTGATGGTCAGGAAGTACAGTTCCCGGTTGTTATGCCGGCAAGTCTCTGGCAGGAGTCTGGCAGATACGACAGCATCGGAAAAGAACTTTTACGTTTTACAGACCGGAACGGAGCGCAGATGGTTCTTGGTATGACACATGAGGAGGCAGCCGTTCAGTTAGTAAGAGAATATGGACAGAGCTATGCAAAATACCCATTCATGATTTATCAGATCCAGACAAAATTCCGTGACGAGGCACGTCCAAGAGCAGGATTGATCCGTGTGCGTGAGTTTACCATGAAAGATGCTTATTCTTTCCACACAAGTCAGGAAGATTTAGAGCAGTACTATGATAAATGCCACAAAGCATATGAGAGAATCTATGCAAGAGCAGGAATCCCGGAGGTTGTATCTGTAAAATCCGATTCCGGTATGATGGGTGGAAATGTTTCCCATGAGTTCATGCTTTTAACTCCAATCGGAGAGGATTCCATCGTAATCTGTAATGAGTGTGATTACCGTGCCAATATGGAAGCAGCCGAAAATATTGTAGAGAACGAGACAGAGGCTATGCAGGAGCTGACAAAGGTTCATACACCTGAGATGCATACAATTGAACAGGTTTGTGAATTTTTACATGTGGATGCAAAGAAATCCATGAAAGCCGTTGTTTACCAGAAAAATTCCGATGACAAATATATTCTCATTTTTGTGCGCGGTGACCTCGAAATTAATGAGACAAAGCTGACCAATTACCTTGGCTGCGATGTCCATCCGGCAGTGATCACAGAGGAGAGTGGCATTCAGGCAGGATTTATCGGACCGGTGAACCAGAATGCAGACTGTATCGTTTTATTTGACCGTTCTTTAAAGGGAACAACAAATCTTGTCTGCGGCGCCAATGAAGTGGATTATCATTACACAGGCCTGAATATGGAGCGCGAGTTCCCGGATGCAGAGTATGTTGATCTTGCAAAAGTTGTGGAGGGCGGTATCTGCCCATGCTGCGGTAAGAAATCACTGACCATTTCTCGTGGTATTGAGGTTGGTAACATCTTCCAGCTCGGAACGAAATACACCAAGACCATGAACATGACCTATGTGGACAAAGACGGCATAAGCAAAAATCCAATCATGGGTTGCTACGGTATCGGTGTCGGACGTATGGCAGCTTCCATTTGTGAAGCACATCATGATGATTATGGTCCAATCTGGCCAATGAGCATTGCTCCGTGGCAGGTTCACATCTGTGCGATGAACCTTGACAAAGAAGGTGTCAGGGAAGTAGCAGATACTTTATATGAGAATTTACAGAATGCCGGTGTGGAAGTGATCTATGATGACCGCTCCGTAAGTGCCGGAAATAAATTCTCCGATGCAGACCTTTTAGGGGTTCCGGTTCGTGTTGTTGTGAGCCCACGTAACTTAAAAGAGTCTGTTGTGGAAGTTTCCACCCGTGACAAGAGCCTTATGGAGAAAGTTCCGGTAGAAAATGCCGAGCAGTATGTAAAAGACCTTGTAGAGAAAATGAAAAAAGAGTGTAATCTGGTAAAATAAATGGAAAAAATAAACGGAATCCCGATGATTCCATTTGGACTTCTTGGCGGTTTCTGTGATCATCTAGAAATCAGAATCACAGGACTGTCGGAGGAAGGTTTTTCGTTTCGTGTACCGGAAAAAATAGAAAAAGCGGCGTGCCTTGAGATTTGTTTTTTTGACTTTTCTGCTGACTGTTACCGCAAAGTGCAGTTGGCAGAGAAGGAAAGAGAGATGAAGTTAACAGAGGAGACGCCCTTTTTCTTTATCTATTCGGTGTGGACAAAAAACGGGGAATACAGGGAGCAGGTAAAGCGTCTGGTGACAGATTATGACAACTACATATCGCTAAAACTCGCAGGAGATGATGCGTATCTTTCAGAAAAAATGGTTGGTTATCCGGCAGAATTAGACGAAGTTTACGCAGAGAGCTTCGAAGAGCAGAAGAAAGAGTGGTTCAGCGGCGGTGGAGATGGAAGGAAAGATTGTTTTTGTGAGAAAAAAGGGCAAGAGGAAATTTGGAAAAAACAATCGAGCTCTGACGATTTCGAAGAAGGACTGGAATTTGAGCTTGCCCTCACGATAGACCGCCCGGAATTATATAACGATTTCTTACAAAAAGATGGGACAATATTTTGTCATGACTACTGGAAAAACAATTTTCTGGAGCATCATCCATTGAGCCAGAAGCAAGCAACACGACTCTACATCGGAAATCAGTTCTGCCACAATCTTTTCCCAGAGAAAAAACAGCTGTTTCAGATGTTGGAGAAAGCGTTTGAGAATAAGCTTGCGGTGACGATTGCATTTACTTATGTCCGGGACAATCTGCTGGAAGAGACAGAAGAACTTTTGCAGGAACTTCAAGTATGGTGTCAAGGGAAAGAGCAGGAAGTAAGTAAGCAGCAGGTAGCAACTAGAGAACAGAAGGGCAGCAGGAAACAGCCGGCAATGGAAATTATTGTAAACGACTGGGCGATGCCTGCACTTTTGCAGGGAAAACCGCACTTAAAACCAGTGTTGGGAGTTCTGTTAAATAAACGTAGAAAAGATGTCCGTTTACCTTATAAACATGGTATCGGGAATCATGTGGACAGTCTGGCAGAAAATAATTTGAATTGTGGATTTTATCAGGATTATTTAAAAAATACATTCGATATACAAAGATTTGAATTTGAATCATGTGGATATAAGGTTACAATCCCAGATGGACACCACAGCCTGCATCTTCCTTTTTTTCAGACAAATACTTCGCAGTATTGCACACTTTATGCTGTTTGCAGATATGGGGACAGGGGAAAACAAAAGTTGCCGGAAAACTGCCCAAGATATTGTAACAAAAAAGTATTTCTATATCCCAAACATCTGAAAATGGTGGGAAGATATAATTCACTGTTTGGATATGATGAGAAAATACTGTGGGATGAAAAACAGTTGCAGGATTATCTCGAACAGGGGATTGACCGGATAGTTGTGAATGTTTCTTTGTAATAGTAGGACATTGTCTGGACAGGAATGCATTTTTATATAGAAAACGATTCCGCTGAGATGCAACAGGGGAGAAAAATACGATGGAGTCTGTTCTTGACCGTGTAATCAAGCAGAACACGGAAAATGTAAATTTATTAAAAACAAAAGATTACAATATTTTTTCTGTTTTACAGATACAGTCAAAGGAAGTTCTGATCTGTCGCATGATAGCTGACCTTTTAAATCCGAGAGGGCAGCATGGCGCAGGGGCAGAGTACTTAAAAATTTTCCTGAGAGATTGTCTTGGAATGGAAAAAATGGATACAAAACTGGCAGATCAGGCAATTGTGACAGCAGAATATGCGATTGATGATGAGCGGAGAATCGACATTGTAATTGAAATCGGCAGCCATTTTTTTCCGATAGAAGTGAAAATATATGCGGCTGACCAGAAAAGCCAGTGCTTTGATTATTATCAGTATGCAAAAAGAAGAGATGCGCAGGCAAAGGTGTATTATCTGACGTTGGATGGACACAGACCGGGAAAAGACAGCACATCATCTGGCAGCCAGTCAGTACCGGAGGAGGATATTGTCTGTCTCTCATTCCGTGTGCACATTTTAAACTGGCTGAAAGCATGTAAAAGTTGTGAAAATACAGGAATGGTTCCTATTTTGGAACAGTTTATCCAGAACATAGAACAGATCAGCGGTTATACAAGTGAGAAGGTGAGAAATATGGTAATTGATGAACTGCTTAAGTCGGGTGATTCCCTAAGAGCAGGGATGCAGATCGCAGATTCCATCAATGCTGCGAAAGCAAAGCTGATTTATCTGGTTTTCGAAGAGTTTGAAAAGCAGTTGGCAGGAGTGGCGGAAAGAAATCATTGGACGAGAGAGAAAAAAAGCAACTGGTACGAATATAAAGAGCAGGCGGATGAATTTTTTTATAAATGGAACACTACCTATCCTGGAATCAACTACATTGTAAATGATGCCCCGATGCCGGATGGAAAACAGCTCTGGTTCCGTGTGGAGGTAGAACATCGTCTGTTCGCCGGATTCTGTGTCTTTGATCCGAATGCAGAATCGGAGGAAGGACACGGGGATCAGGTGGATGAATACGATGCTGCAACTGTAAAAGCAGTCGGGCATTATCTGAAAATCAGTGCGGCAGACCACAAGGACTGGTGGGCAACCAGGTGGTATCTGCCAGCCGGAGAACAGAAGCCGAACGATTCCGTTCCGAACTTTAAAATGATGAATGATGCAGCGATTGCATTGGCAGACAACGAGTGTAGAGCAGCATTTGTAACGGAATGCATCCATAAGATAGAAACGGAGATAGAACGGGTGTGTCAGAGATCGGCAATGCGTAAAAGCGTAGCCCATACGGAATAATTTGCTTGTGATTTATTCTTTCAATCTTTATAATAAAAGACAAAAGAGCGTGAAAAATTACTTCTATAAACAACGTGATTCAGAGAGGATTTTTTTATGGGAAGTTATCTTAATCCGGGCAGCACAGCATTTCAGGGAAGTCTGCGGTCACAAATTTATATTGATAAAAGCGGACTGATTGAAAAGACGAACACAGTGCTTGGCACAGAGCAGAAATATGTCTGCGTGAGCAGACCAAGACGATTCGGAAAATCTATGGCAGCAAATATGCTTGCGGCATATTATGACAGAGATTGTGATACGAAGGAATTTTTTGATAAACTTAAAATCAGTCAGTCAGAAGAGTATCTGAAACATTTGAACCAGTATGATGTGTTAAAAATTAACATGCAGGAATTTTTGAGCGCAACACAGAGCATGGAGGAAATGTTAAGATTACTGCAAAAGAGGCTGATCACAGATTTGAAAAACAGATATTCTTCATATGAGATAGAAGATAATCTGGTATTTGCGATGCAGGATGTCTATGCCAACACGCACCATCCGTTCATCATTTTAATTGATGAATGGGACTGCCTGTTCCGTGAATATGAGCAGGACAAAGAGTCACAGAAAAAGTATCTTGATTTCCTGCGGTTCTGGCTAAAGGATAAAGATTATATTGCCCTTGCGTATATGACGGGAATCCTCCCTATAAAAAAATACGGTTCTCACTCGGCATTGAATATGTTTATGGAATATTCCATGACAGATCCGGGAAATCTCGCAGAATTTTTTGGGTTTACGGAAGAAGAAGTGAAAAAACTCTGCGAAGAGTACGCTATGAATTTTGAGGAAGCAAAAGCATGGTATAACGGTTATGGACTCATTTCACACAGCCGTTTGGAAGATAGAAAATATTCAATATATAGTCCAAAGTCAGTTGTAGAAGCGATGCTGCGGCACAAATTCGGCACATACTGGAACAGAACAGAGACCTATGAGGCACTGAAAATATATATTCAGATGAATATGGATGGATTGAAAGATTCAGTGATCCAGATGCTTGCAGGGGAGGGTGTGCGTATTAATACCGGAACATTCAGCAACGACATGACAACTTTTGCAACAAAGGATGATGTACTGACCTTACTGGTGCACCTTGGTTATCTGACATATAACAGTGAGACAGAGAAAGTGACCATTCCAAACAAAGAAGTGTCACAGGAATATCTCAATGCCATCAGTACCATGGACTGGCACGAGGTAATGCGTTCGGTCGAAAATTCGCGTAAGTTAGTGGAAGCATTATGGAATCAGGATGCAAAAGCAGTTGCTGCCGGAATTGAGAATGTCCATGATGAGATTTCAATTCTTCAGTATCATGATGAAAACTCATTGAGTTGTACCATTCATCTGGCATTCTATTTTGCAAGAGAATATTATACGATCATCCGGGAACTGCCGACAGGAAAAGGTTTTGCAGATATCTGCATGATCCCAAGAAAAATACACGCAGATAAGCCGGCAGTGATTATTGAATTAAAGTGGGATAAGGATGCAGAAGGTGCAATCGCACAAATAAAAGAGAAAAAGTATGTGAAATCCTTAGAGGATTACAAAGGTAATCTTCTGTTAGCCGGAATTAATTATGATAAAAAGACAAAGACACATACCTGCGTGATTGAGAAAGTGGAACTTTAACAGATGAAAATTGTCGCAGGTTTAGGAAGTATTGATGAATATGAGACATTTGTAAAAGCGGGGGCGGATGAATTCTTTTGTGGATATGTGCCGTTTTCCTGGGCGGAAAAGTACGGTGTGATCCATCCGTTAAACCGTAGGGAAGTACTTTTTTACAATGTGCAGATTGGTTCCATGAGCGAACTGCAAATCCTGAAAAAAATGGTGGACTATTATGGCAAGCCGGTAACATTGACGTTTAATTCCCTCTACTATACAGGGGAGCAGTATCCTGTCATAGCGGAGATCATCACACAGTGTATGGCAGCAGGCTTTGAAAATTTTATCATTGCAGACCCGGCACTGATGCTGTACCTCAGACAGCAGAAAATCAACTGCGGAATCCATTTAAGCGGTGAGACCGCGGAAGTGAACCGGGGAATGTTAGAACAGATGTTACCGTTTGGAATCCGCCGTGTGATTTTTCACAGGAAAAATTCGCTGGAAGATATGCAAAGTTGTATTAAAGAGGCAGGTTTCCCACATGAATATGAAGCCTTCATTTTGAATGAACTCTGTCATTTTTCCGGGGCATTCTGTAATTCCCTGCACTGTGATGAACTGACACATCTTTGCAGAGTACCATATGAATTGGGAAATCTGCACAAGAAAGAAGAGACAGATGCTGCGCAAAAAGATGTGGCAGAAACAGACAGAATACAGGGAAAAGAGGGGAAGGGACTTCCTTTGGATGAAGATGGTTATCTGACCGGCAGTACCGGCTGTGGGCTCTGCGCACTTTACCGCATGAAACAGGTCGGCATTACCCATTTAAAACTGGTTGGTCGTGGCAATTATACCGATTTTATGGAAAAGGATATAAGGCAGTTGCGGAAAGCTCTGGATATTCTGGAAAAATCAGACAATGAGTTGCAATATCAGAGGGAAATGAAAGCGTCACTTTTTCCGGATGGATGCAGTCAAAACTGTTATTATCGGTGAGAAAAGAAGATCTGAGGAACATTTTTATATATTTGAACAGATAATTATTAGTTATATCGATAAAATTCATTAATAATAATGACTTTTCAGGAAAAGAGAACCTATGCTATACTGCTATCGGATGATAGGAAAAACAGGATGAAAATATATGCTGGCAGATAGAAAAAGCCACTTTTTTCAGACTGTCTGTAACAAAAGTAAATATAACAGGAGTTTAAAAAATGGAAAAAACAAAAGAGTACACATCCCCTTATGAAATGGACGGAAGAATTCCATGGCCGAAAGCGATCGTTTATGGTTTGCAGCATGTTCTGGCAATGTTTGTCGGAAACCTGACACCGCTGATCGTGATCTGTGGTGCATGCGGTATTGGAGCAGCATCTGACTTCGCAGAGGTTTATGTGGAATTATTACAGAATGCAATGATCATTGCCGGCGTTGTCACATTGGTTCAGCTTTTTGCAATCGGTCCTGTCGGTGGACGTGTTCCGATCATTATGGGAACGAGTTCCGGTTTTATTGGTGTATTTAAAAGCGTTGCAGGTGTTATGGGTGGCGGAGTGATCGCATATGGCGCGATCATGGGTGCATCGATCATCGGTGGTCTGTTTGAGGGCGTGCTTGGATTTTTCTTAAAACCGCTCCGCAGATTTTTCCCTGCAGTGGTGACAGGAACAGTGGTTTTATCAATCGGACTTTCCCTGATCAGTGTTGGTGTCAGCTCCTTTGGAGGAGGATCTTCTGCGGCTGACTATGGTTCATTGGAAAATTTATTCATCGGTCTTGTTGTGTTGATCATTATTCTTGGGGTAAAACACTTTGCAAAGGGAATGGCAAGTTCTTCCTCCATCCTGATCGGTATTATTGCAGGATATGTGTTATGTTTTATTATGGGAATGATCCTTCCGACAACCGCAGTGAATGCTGACGGAGTGGAATACACCAAGGCATGGGTTTTGAATTTTGATAAAGTGAGAGAAGCTTCCTGGTTTGCATTACCGAAAGTAATGCCGGTAAAACCGATTTTTGATATGCGTGCGATCGTGCCGGTACTGATCATGTTTATCGTGACAGCCGTGGAAACGATCGGTGATATTTCCGGTGTTATGGAAGGCGGACTTGGACGTGAAGCAACAGACAAGGAACTTTCCGGAGGCGTTGTGTGTGATGGACTTGGTTCTTCGCTTGCTGCGTTATTTGGTGTACTACCGAATACCTCTTTCAGCCAGAATGTCGGACTGGTTACGATGACAAAGGTTGTAAACCGCATGGCACTTGCGTGCGGAGCAGGAGTATTGATTCTCTGCGGACTGTTTCCTAAGCTTGCAGCATTGATCTCTATTATGCCGCAGAGTGTTCTCGGTGGAGCAGCAGTTATGATGTTTTCCTCTATCGTAGTCAGCGGTATCCAGCTGATCACAAAGGAAAAACTGACCGGAAGAAATATTACGATCGTATCTGTCGCACTGGGACTTGGTTATGGACTTGGAGCAAACAGTGACATTTTAAGAATGCTGCCGGATACCATGCAGTTGATCTTCGGTGGTTCCGGAATCGTTCCGGCTGCAATTGTTGCACTGGTCTTAAATATTGTGCTTCCTAAGGATGAGGCTTAAAAAGTATAGGTAATATAAAAGAGAAATCGTACAGACAAAATATGATGTTCCTGCTCGCATAGCTCGCAAAGGAAATCATATTTCGTCTGTACGATTTTTCTTTATAACAGCAGTATCAGAAAAAAACTTGTGAAAATTCTCTGATATCTGTCCGTAAGTATCTGTCGGAGCACCACAAAACCTGCCGGTCAGTGAATTGTCTGTTGCGGAAGCTTTTAAAAATAGTGTATAATAGAAAGACAGAGCTTTAAACAAAGGAATTAAGATACATGATTTTAAAGAAGAAAATTCCAAATGATTTTTATAAATTATTCCGCACAAAAAACAGGGAAGCATATATGCAGTTTGTCACAGCCATTTACGAGGAAAACAATGAAGTATATGCTTCTCTCGGTCTTACGCAGGAAGAGTGTGCGCTTATTATTGAGAATACGATCGAGAAATCAAAGATCGTGTGGCAGGAAGAGGACGATATGGAGGAAGGAGAAACGCCGGATGCATTATTTCCAAGCGATTCTCCTTCCGGCATGTTAAACCACCTGATCCGGTGGGGATGGCTGAAAAGCGATTTTGATGAGAAACTGAATACCTGTGTGATCTCTTTTCCGGAATACAGCCAGTTGTATGTCGAGTTGTTTAAAAAGCTGCAGAATGATGATGACAGCCGGGAAAGAGAGAGCATGCTTTCCATTTACAGTGCGTTGTTTACCTATCATTCCGATAATGAAAAAAACAATGATATTTTAAAAAGTGCACTGCGCACATCCAAAAGTCTGGGGCAGCTGCTGTCCAACATGCAGGATGGAATGCGTTCCTATTTTGATGAGCTTTCCTCCCAGAAACATTTTATCGGGATTCAGCAGGTGCTTGTGGAGGAGATCAACAACAGCGACAGCAAAAAATATGCAATCCTCACGACGACAGACAGTTTTTACCGGTACAAGGAAGCAGTGAAAGAACTCATCAGTGAAATTTTAAACGAAAATGATGAGAAAAAAGCGGTGCTTCTGAAAGAAAAAAATTCTCTTGAAGCGGCCACACTTTTACAGAAGAGAAATGAGTACAGATTGCAGTATTGTGAGGATACGGGCAGGATCGTGATGCAGTTGGAGCGGGAATTTGACATGATCGAGCGCAAGTACAATAAACTTATTGAACAGAAAACCGTTTTTGCAAAGCGTGCGCTGGCCCGCATCCATTACATTTTGCAGGAGGGCGTCAGTGAGGAAGATAACATCATCAAACTGATCAATTTGTTAGACCGCAGTGGGAAAAAAGATGAGATTTTGGTGGAAATGAGAGATCGTATCCGTTTTTCTTCGCAGTTCAAAAATATTACAGATAACAGTTTTGCCGGAAGGAGAGACCGTGGGGATGGAGCGTTTACACCGGTGATGCTGGACGAAGAAATCGACGCAAAGGAACAGCACATGACGGATTTTGTGCCAAAGCCGCTGTATACAAGAAATGAGTTACAGAGTTTCCGAAGGAAAAATACCGAGGATGGAATCTTTGTGGCAACAGAAGAGACCGTACAGTCCGTGGAAGATCTGGAAAAACTTCTTTTTCTCTGGCAGGAAGAGACGGAAGAGCGTCTTGCGGAAGATACAGTGTCGGTGGATGGCGAGATACGGAGTGAGGACGGACTAACTTATTCGAGACTTGTGATCGGGCAGAATCAATAAAATTGAGTTATGATACAGGAAAGAAGGCATTGGAAAAAATGTTACAATATATGGAAACTGTCTCACAGGGCGAGGCAGAGAATATCAGAAAAACGATACAGGATTTATTCCGGCAGACCTGTATTTTACAGGTGAAATGTGACCCGGCAACTCTGGTACAGCACGACAATCTGAGGTATCAGGTGTGTCTGCGCCACAGAGAGTTTATCGCGGACTATCTGTCTGTGCTGGACTGCGAGCTTGTGCATGATCCGCAGGAACACATTTTCCGGATCACGGGGGATGGCGTTATGACAGAGCGTATGAGCCTTATGACAACGAAGCTGGTCATTCTGTTAAAAATGATTTACCGTGACAAAATCATGGGGGAAGGTCTGCATGCAACTACCACAAATCTGGCAGAGATCCGTGAGTATGGAAAAAATACAAACCTTATTACAAGACGTCTTACAGGACAGGAGTGGAACGATGCACTTGTTCTGATGAAAACGCATCAGATGATCGAACTGCCGGGTGCCGTTGCCAATCTGGAAGATTTTACCCCGATTTATATTTACAGTACCGTAAACGTGTTCTGCTCGGCGATGGATATCAACGAGCTGGTGCGCACCTATCAGGACGAGGTGGAAGAACTTCTGACAGAAGAGGAAAAAGAGAATTAGATCATTGACAAAAGGAGCAGTACATTTGAGCCAGGCAAAGAAAATTTTCACCCGCATGTGTCTGAACAACTGGGGTGGAATTAATCATAAAGTATTAGAATTTAATGAATATGTGAATTTATTCAGTGGAAAAAGCGGATCTGGAAAATCGACCGTCATGGATGCGATTCAGGTTATTTTATATGGAAGCTTCAGTCCGAGCTTTTTGAACAAAGCGGCGGATGATGCCAAAAACCGCAGAAGTGTCTTAAGCTACCTCCGTGGTGAGCAGAAAGATGGTTCTGCAAACCGTGGAAACTGCGATTTCTGTTCGGTCATTGCACTGGAAATCGAGGACACGGGAACGCACATCACCACCTGTGTGGGCATTGCGTTTGAAGTGAGAAAAAATGATTCCGAGATCAAAAAGTTTTCCTATTTCAGCCATTCCGGAAAGATGCCGGAACCGGGGTATATCACGGAGGAAGGCTTCTGTTATTCCAATCAGGATATCAAAAGGCTGGTAAATGAGAGAGCCGTATCGAAGGACAACCGCGGAAAAGGGGATGTCAACCGTATTTACGCCTCCAAGGAAGCTTATCTTGGAACGTTATATGATGTCATTTTAGGTTACATTGATCCAAATCGTTTTATCACGATGGAAAAGAGCGCGATTGCACTGAAAATGACAAACGGAACGGGACAGTTTATCCGTGATTATATGTTTCCAAAGAGCACGTCAGATACGATTGAAACGATCAGTGAGCAGCTGGATGCGTACCGTCAGATCAAGGAAAAAATTGAAGATATACGGAAACGTATAGACCTTTTGACAGACGTAAAAGAGACCGGGCAGGAGTTGGTGACGCTCCAGACCGATATGATCCGCGCAGAGAGTTTTATCCGCTGCATTGATATTGAGGATCTCCGGGCAAAAATAGAGGCAGCCGAGGAGGACAAAAAAAGAATTGAAGAAGAGCAGGCACAGCTGCAGCAACAGGCAGACACGCTCGCCGGAGAGCGCGGAGAGGTCGAGCAGGAGCTGATACGTGTAAGTGCAGATTTAAAAGCCAGCGATCTTGGAATCAAACAGCAGCAGTTAGAGGAATTAGAGCAGAGAAGCCGGATGCTGACCGATAACAGCAGACAGTGGCGCAAAATCGTTCAGGGATTGAAACAGTGGGAAGAGGATGAAGTTATCACTGACTATATCAGCAATCCGGTTTTAAATCTCATTGAAGCGATCGAAAACGGAAATGTGACAGAGGAAAACTGTCAGGACCTGCATTTGAAAATAGAGTCTGCAAAGCAGGATATTGAAAACGAATTTGAAGATTACAGTGAGCAGAAGCGCGAGACAGGAAAAGAACTGAAAGAAAAGCAGAAGCTTGTGGATGATATGAAAAACAACCGGAAATCCTACAGCGAGAATCTCCGTTCTGCGAGAAGTTCCCTGGAGCGGAAATTAAGCGACCGCTACGGAAGAACGATAAAAGTCCAGATTCTGGCGGATCTTTTTGATGTGGCAGACGAAGAGTGGAAAAATGCGATTGAGGGCCGTATGGGAAGGCTGAAGTTTTCTCTGATTACAGAGCCAAAGTTTGCGCATGATGCGGCGGCGGTCTTTCGTGAGATGAAACAGTTTGAGGAAGTGGATCTCATTAATTCCAAAGCAATCGCAGACAGCGAGCCGCGTGCCATGGAGAACTCTCTTTATGAGGCGGTTGAGACGAAGGAAGCCTATGTGGATGTGTGCCTGAAACGTTACCTCGGTCATATTGTCAAGTGTCATTCCGTGGAAGAGTTGGAGCAGGTGAAAGACGGCGTGACACCGGATTGCTATTCCTACAGTAATTTTATTTTCCGTCATCTGCGGAAAAAGGATTATACCACAAATGCCTGCATCGGAGAGAAAGTGTCAAAAGCACGTCTGGCAGAGTACGAGGCCGATGTGGAGCGGCTTGAGAAACAGTATCAGGAACTGCATTACATGACCGAACGTTTAAAGGCGGCAAGGGATTTTGAAAGCCTGAAAGAGGAAAAAGAATATTATGTAAACCTTTCCGGCGCAGAAAAAGAGCTTGTAAAGGTCAATAAGAAAAAATCCACACTTGAGGAGACAATCCGCACTTTGCAGGAAGGGCAGTATAAGGAATTACAGCAGAAAGAGCAGAGCCTGAAACAACAGATGTGTGAGCTTCAGGCTTCAATCGGCGAAAATCAGGGACAGATGAGTGAGAAAATACGCCGTCACGAAAATCTTTCCGGTGCAAATGACCAAAGACGTCTGCAGTTAGAAGAGATGCTGCAGGGATACGTGCCAAATGAGGAGATCGGCCAGGAGGTACAGGAGCAGTTGAAGAAGCGCTCCGGCCAGTCCTTAAAGAACCAGAAAAACGCAGAACTGGCAGCTCTTTCGGCAGGAGAGCAGGAGAAGGCGGAGACACTGCGTACTGCCAGAAACCGTTACATTTTTGCTTATCCGTCCAGCCAGTTTAACGGTTCAGAAAAGTCCAATGAAGCCTATGAGAAGCTTCTGGAAGAATATCAGACAGACTACGAGCCGGCATACGAAGCAGAATTTGAAAAACAGTGTGATTTTATCTACAAGAGTCTGCGTGAGAATGTGATCGCAACCATCCATGGAGATATCAAGGCGGCAAAACGCCACGCTTACGAGATCAACCGGTTACTGCGTGAGACAAACTTTTCCGACAGCACCTATCAGATCAAGATCGAGCCGGCAAAGAATGAGAATGGCCAGTTCTTTGAGATGTTAATGGCAGAGGAATTAGACAGCAAAAATCTGGATAATGCCGGTTTTGATGGACAGTTGAGTTTTGGGGAGGATACCTTTTACCAGAAATACGAGCAGAAGATCAAACTCCTCACCGACAAATTCATGCCACCGAGGGACGAGGATGAGCAGGTGCGTGCGAAGAAGCGTCAGGAGATGGAGCAATACGCAGATTACCGCAATTATCTCTCCTTCAGCATGTTTGAACAGGTGACAGACGAGCAGGGGAATGTCATCCGTGAAAATTTTGTCGATGATATGGCTGGAAGAGATTCCGGCGGAGAGGGGCAGAACCCGAAATATGTGGCACTTCTGGCAGGTTTTGCAATGCTGTACATGCAGCAGAGCAACCGCGATTCCAAGATCAAGCTTGTTTTGCTGGACGAAGCTTTTTCCAAAATGGATCAGGAGCGAAGTGCGGTCTGCTTAAAATACGCCAGAAAAATGGATCTACAGCTCATTGTCTGCGTACCGGATGAACGTCTGCAGTCGCTGATCCGGAATGTGGACTGCGTTTACGGTTTCAGACGTCATCAGAACCAGATTTCCATGATGCATATTGATAAGGGTGATTATTTAAAACTGATGGAAGGTGAGCATGGACAGGGAGAGCCGGAAACTGTAAAATAGTGTAAGAAAACCATAGTCGGGGAGGAGACAGCATGCAGACAGGAAAAGGAATTTTAATACCATCTATATTAAAAGTTGGAAACGGTACTTTGAAAAAAATCGGACAGTATCTTAAGGCAGAGAATCTGGAACAGGTCGTAATTTTTTTCGGAAACGGACTGATCGACCTGTTCGGCATGGATGTCATGGATTCGCTGAAACAGGAAGGAATCACGGTATTGGAGTACAGCGAGTTGGATACGGTCGATATCGATGATATTATCACGCTGGCATTTGCAATGCCGAATAAGACACAGGCCGTGATCTCAATCGGAGGAGGAAAAGTGATCGATGCCGGAAAATACGCAGCTTTTCTGCGCAATATCCCATTCATTAGTGTTCCGACTTCAAGTTCCAGTGATGGATTTTCCAGCGCAAGTGCATCTCTTCTGGTGCATGGAAAAAGAACTTCCGTTCCGGCAAAGCTGGCATATGGAATTATTGTGGATACGCAGGTCATAAGGACTGCACCGGATAAGTTTATCTATTCCGGTATTGGTGATATGATCTCAAAGATCACAGCGCTTTATGACTGGATTTTCGAGGAGAAAAACGGATATTCAGAAGTGAATGATTTTGCGGTGATGATCGCAAAAAAGGCAGTGAACAGTTTTGTGCGGACACCGTATGAGACGATAAAAGATGAACTGTTTTTGAAAGAACTGGTGGATTCGCTGGCAATGAGCGGAATCGCAAATGAAATTGCAGGAAGCAGTGCGCCGACAAGCGGCAGCGAGCATCTGATCTCCCATGCATTGGATAAAATATTAGAAGTTCCGCAGCTTCACGGTATCCAGGTCGGCATTGCAACTTATATTATGAGCAAAGTGCAGGATCACCGCTATGTCCGGGTGGAGACCGTGCTCCGTGAGACAGGATTCTTTGACTATGCGGCGACACTTGGCATGAAGCGTGAAGATTTTATAAAAGCCATCGAGATGGCTCCGTCGATCAAACCATTCCGCCATACTTATCTCCATGAGGAATCATACCGGGAGCTTGCAAAGAAGATTGTTTTGGAGGATGAGGTGCTGCAGAAGGTATTGGTGTAAGGGATAATACATTAATCGCAATGTTAGAACTTTTATTTTCCAAAACATCAAAAGAGGAAAAGAAAAAATTCTACATGTTTACATTGATCATATGGATTATTTTATTGATCTGTATGCTTCTTATGGACTTTCAGATCATACCGGATACAGAACCTAATTCCATAATGTATGTCGTGATCATAATTGGGATGATAAATTCTATTGTTCAGGTATTGCGTAAAGAATAAAAAGAAAAGAGAAAACTACATGGAATTTCAATACTGTAAAATGGAAATTTTTGTTCCGGAAGCACACCTTCCTGCAATCCAGAAAGCGTTGCAGGAAGTGGATGCGGGGCATATTGGAAATTATGATTCCTGCATGTCGGTCAGTGCTGTGACCGGATACTGGAGACCGTTAGAGGGATGTAATCCGTATATCGGGGATGTGGGAGAGATCAGCTGTGAACCGGAAGTGAAAGTGGAAGTGACCGTGTATACAGAAGCGGTAAATCAGACGATCGCAGCAGTGAAAAAGGTACATCCGTATGAAGAACCGGTCATCAACGTGATTCCTTTATGGAGAACCAGTTTTAATGATTGATTGCAAAAGAAGAAAAGGAAGATAGATTATGACACTTCAACAGTTAAAATATGCATTGACGATCGCCGACTGCGGTTCCATGAATGAGGCGGCAAAACAGCTTTTTATCTCACAGCCAAGTCTGTCAGAGACGATGAAGGAGCTTGAGACAGAGATAGGATTGGATATTTTTCTGAGATCAAACCGTGGAATCGTCATCACGCCGGAGGGCGAAGAATTTTTGGGATATGCCAGACAGGTAACGGAGCAGTTTGGGCTGCTGCAGTCTAAGTATATCGACAAAAAAGTAAAAGAGAAGTTCAGTGTTTCCACACAGCATTATACGTTTGCGGTGAAAGCGTTTGTGGAGACGGTCAAACAGATCGGTATGGAGCAGTACGAATTTGCAGTGCATGAGACAACGACCATCAGTGTGATCGAGAATGTAAAAAACTTCAAGAGTGAGATTGGTGTACTGTATGAGAATGATTTCAATGAGAAAGTTTTAAATAAAATGTTTAAGGAAAATGGACTGGAATTTGTGGAGCTGTTTTCCTGCGATACATTTGTATACCTGTGGTCTGGACATCCGCTGGCAAAACAGGATGTGATCACTATGGAAGAACTGGATGAGTATCCGTGTCTTTCCTTTGATCAGGGAAAAAATAATTCCCTGTATCTGGCGGAAGAGATGAAGAGCACCTATGAGTATAAGCGGCTGATCAAGGCAAATGACAGGGCAACTCTCTTAAATCTGATGATCGGACTGAATGCCTACACGCTCTGCTCCGGTATTATCTGTGAAGATTTAAACGGTAACGATTATAAAGCAGTTCCGTTAAAGGAAACCGAGAAAATGAGAATCGGATATATCAAACGAAAAGGCGCAAAAGTCAGCCATATCGGGGAATTATACATTGAAGAATTGAAAAAGTATAAGGAAAAAGTAATGTGGTTATAGGTATAACCTATAACGGATTAAAGGTTTCGCGTATTAACACATTTTAAAAACTCTTGCTATAATGGTCAATGTGAAAGGGAGATACAAAGCACATGGATCAGAATAGCAGGAGTTTTGTATTTTCAAAAAGCAGAAGAAGCAGAAAGGAGAACCGGGAATGAGAACAGCTATTTTTCCTGAAAACGGCAGAAGAATGATGTCAGAAATGATGTGCATGTGCAGATGTATGTGTATGTCTTGTATTTGCTGCGGAAAAGAAAAATGTGCGCCAGATGTTTCGGTTTGAATTTTGCTTTTATAGATAGAGCATAATAGACAGGAATCATCTTCGCGATGGAGCCTGTTATTTTTTTGTGTAACAGTCGTAAATAAAAATCAATAGGTTTTTTATTTTTGAAAAGAAAGGATTCGATATGTCTGAAATAGAAGTAAAACATTTGTCCAAGACATTTGAACAAAAAGGTGTTCATGTGGATGCCTTAAAGGATATTAACCTCACGATCGGGGCGGGCGATATTTACGGGATCATCGGAATGTCCGGTGCAGGAAAAAGTACTTTGGTACGATGCCTGAACTTTTTGGAAAGACCGACTGACGGTCAGGTGCTGATCGAAGGAAAAGATCTTGGAACTTTAAATGAGAAAGAATTGAGAAAACAGAGAAGCGACATTGCGATGATCTTCCAGCATTTCAATCTTTTGATGCAGAAGAATGTGATCGACAATATCTGTTTCCCATTACAGATTCAGGGTGTTAAGAAAAAAGAGGCGAGAGCCAAAGCAAGAGAACTGTTAAAGACAGTCGGACTTGAGGAAAAAGAGAAGGCTTATCCGGCACAGCTTTCCGGTGGACAGAAGCAGCGTGTTGCCATCGCAAGAGCACTTGCATCCAACCCGAAAATACTTCTCTGTGACGAGGCGACCAGTGCACTTGACCCACAGACGACTGCTTCTATCTTAGAACTTCTGAAAAGCATCAATGAGCAGTTTCAGATCACGATCGTGATCATCACACACCAGATGTCCGTGATCCGCGAAATCTGTAACCGGGTAGCAATCATTGAACACGGAGAACTGGTGGAAAACGGTCTGGTAGAAGATATTTTCAGCCATCCAAAGTCGAAGGCAGCCAGAGAACTGATCTTAAGAGATGTTCCTGAAAACAGTGGAAAAGCAGAGGGCGCAGTTGCAGCCCAGATGGAGAGGATCCAGGGAGATAAGAAGCTGCGTATTGTATTTACAGAAAACTCCGCATTTGAGCCGGTGATCGCTAATATGATCTTACAGTTTGGAAAACCGGTCAATATTTTAAGGGCAGATACCAAAAATGTCGGCGGTGTTGCCAAGGGTGAAATGATCTTAGGCCTGCCGGATGACAGACATCTTCAGATCGATATGGAACAGTATCTGACAGAACATGGACTTGAGATTGAGGAGGTGACAGGCGATGTGGAGTAGTGAAGTGACAAATATGATTATTACCGGTATCTGGGAAACTCTTTATATGACATTAGTATCCACATTGGTTGGTTATGTGATCGGACTTCCGATGGGAATTATCCTTACGGTATCAGACAAAGACGGGATTAAACCAAATGCAGTATTATATAAGATTTTAGATGTGATCGCAAACATTGTACGAAGCGTTCCATTTATCATTTTACTTGTTTTACTGATCCCGTTTACGAGATTGGTAGTAGGAAAAAGTTATGGTTCCACAGCAACGATCGTTCCGCTTGTAATTGCAGCGGCGCCATATATTGCCAGAATGGTGGAGTCTTCCTTAAAAGAGGTGGACGCAGGTGTCATTGAGGCAGCAAGATCTATGGGAGCATCGAATTTTACCATTATTACAAAAGTCATGTTAGTGGAAGCAAGAACATCACTTTTAGTAGGAGCTACTATTACATTAGGAACAATCTTAGGATATTCCGCAATGTCAGGAGCAGTTGGTGGCGGCGGTCTTGGAGCAATCGCGATCCGTTACGGATATACGAGATGGCAGACCGATATTATGATCGTCACAGTTATATTGTTGATTATCTTATTCCAGATCTTCCAGACTGTTGGAATGAAACTGGCAGATAAGTTTGATCATAGAAAATAAAGAGGAGATATAAAAACAAGGAGGATTATTATGAAGAAAAGAGTATTATCAAGTATTTTAGCAGGAGTTTTAGCAGTCAGCGTATTTGCCGGATGCGGAAGCAAAACAGAAGACAACAGTCAGGCAGCAGCAGATAACAGCACAACACCTGCAACAGAAGCAGCCGCAGAAGAGTCTACAGAAGCAGCAGGCGGCACAGTAGAATCAAAAGGAACAATTAAAGTAGCAGCATCTGCAACTCCACACGCAGAGATCTTAGCAGCAGCAAAACCTATTTTAGCTGAGCAGGGATGGGACTTAGAAGTTACAGAGTTTGATGATTATGTATTACCAAACGAAGTTGTAGAGAGTGGCGAGATGGATGCAAACTACTTCCAGCATGTACCATATCTTGACAGTTTCAACGAGGAGAAAGGAACTCACTTAGTTGAAGTTGGAAAAATCCATTACGAGCCATTCGGAATTTATCCGGGAACAAAGAGCAGCTTAGATGATATCGCTGACGGTGATGTAATCGCTGTTCCAAACGATACAACAAACGAGGCACGTGCACTTTTATTATTACAGGATAACGGAATCATCACATTAAAAGACGGCGCTGGTTTAGAGGCAACTGTAAATGACATCGCAGAGAATCCTTACAATGTTGAAATCCAGGAGCTTGCAGCAGAATCTGTAGCAAGAGTAGCAGACGAAGTAGCTTATGTAGTATTAAATGGTAACTATGCATTACAGGCTGGTTTCTCTGTAGCAAAAGATGCACTTGCATATGAGAAATCTGATTCTGAAGCAGCAAAAACATATGTTAATGTAATTGTTGTAAAAGAAGGAAATGAAGACAACGAAGGCGTAAAAGCATTAGTTGACGTATTAAAATCTGACGAGATCAAAGATTTCATCAACAATACTTACGATGGAGCAGTTATTCCATTCGAGGAGTAAGAATGATAAACCGGAGGTTAACTGGGTAATGTAGGCAGATTTTATAACTGCCTTATAGGTTGTGAAGGCCATAGATCAGGGTGCTTTCACATATTATATGTTAATGAAAAAGAAAAATCGTACAGACGAAATATGATGTTCCTGTTCGCAAAGCTCACAAAGG